>Ga0307511_10003798_pt1 | contig 15466 bp, 17 predicted proteins | sample 13_EM_MG_FD_200266 | JGI IMG/M metagenome (GOLD analysis project Ga0307511, IMG submission 200266) | Populus trichocarpa ectomycorrhiza microbial communities from riparian zone in the Pacific Northwest, United States - 13_EM | ecosystem: Host-associated > Plants > Roots > Unclassified | place... | reverse complement strand
AACTCCAAAGGAAAGAGAATGGCAGGTATTTGTATCTTCAATAGGCAACAGTATGGGTCCTTTGCTCATGTTCTTTTGGATGGTTGGGCGGGAGATATGGTGGTGCCTGAGGAGGAGTACGAGGGAGGCAAAGAAGCAGGAGGCTAAGGAGGAAGAAAAGAAAGGCAAGGAGCGCAAGGAAAGGAGGGAACAGAAGAAGAAGGAGGCCAAGCAGGAGGAAGACAAGGAAGTCAAGGAGAGAAAGGAAAGGAGGGAGCAGAAGAAGAAGGGGGCCCAGGAGGCGGAAGAGAAGGAAGGCAAGGAGAGGAAGGAGAGGAGGAGAGGAAGGAGGAGGCGGACAAGTGGTGGAGGAGGAGGAAGATGTGGGAGTCTGAGTTGGAAGATATGAGGGCTTCGGCAGGGAGGAAAGGAGCTTGGGGAAGGGGTAAAACACCAGATGAGCTGTGTGTACCTGGTTTGATCTGGTTTGGCTAGAGATTAATAAGGTATTGGAGACTCAAGGTGGCATACATCTGCATCTGGGCTATGGTATGTCAAAGCAATTAGCATTGTTCGCTCAAACAACTAGAAAAACCTAAGCATGTTCAACAGTAAGGGGTATTCCGGTACAAAGCTAATTTCTCTAAGCATCCAGTACATGACTGACTCTCAATTTACATAGTACACTGACAGGCGAAAATTAACAATATTGTTGCAATGCCATTTCTGCCAAAAGTATGAAGTCTGTCGTGTCACGGACTTGGACGGTTAACTAACTGGATACCGACATTGTATAGGGTTCTAGTCTTAGGTCGCTTCAACGGGATATAAGGCTTATGGACTGGCAGAAAAAGACTGTGACAAGTGTGGAAGAGAGGCCTGTGGGCTTCAAAGAGCTTTCATCTTCTGCCAATGAGGAGTAGTTTGAGAAGTTTGCCAAAGCGCTATGTATTCTTCCCGACATGACCCAACTCACTTTACTCAAGGTGAGCGACTTATAAAGCCCGATGAAAGTTTCGGGCAAATGGCCTCTAATATTCTATTTTAAGAAATTGTTTTGACAATTACACAATCCTCTCAGAAAAAAGTCGACAAGGCAATCAAGTCATCTTGGGAGACGATTCAACATAAAATACGATACCCCAAATTGATGGAGGGGGGCTTTTGACACTTAATGGACTTCATAACCAATACACGCACTACCATGCCTTAATTCTCCAACAGACGAGGTTCACAAATACAGGTTCTATTCCGACCAGGCAAATGTTACGGAAGCAGAAGACGAAAAAGAGCGTCAAAAGGTTGCATCTTATACTGATTTCTCCATCCCATCCATGTCACAGGAGCGCCCATGCTACTTCACACTACATCAAAATTTCACGTTTGTTTGTCGAGATAACTAGGACCAATACTACCGACTCTTTGCCGGACGAGCTTTTATCTAGTGAGGAGCATGTTTTCACCCCGCTCCATCTTCTTTGCTCGGGTGGTGGAGGAGGGATTGATGAAATGGGAGGGTAGAGGTGAAAGAAATCGTCACCATACTGGTGTTGGCTGGTGCTGCTCACTGTTGGGGGAGCCGACGTCTTGAAGGTATATTTACATTTGTTGCGAGAATAGGGAAAAAATATTGTATCTTAAAAATGAAGGTAGTACTTATAACTATGAGTGAATCTACCTAGGAAAAAACTAAAACCTCTAGGTGCTGGCTAAATGTCTCCATGGTGAAGTTAAGGTGGTTATTAATCGGTCAGAAGGGCTCTTTCGTGGAGTGGGTGGCGATACCTTGAACCAGAAAAAACGAGAGTCGGACCGGAATACGTCATATTCCAACTTGACTGTCGGAGAAAAGATTGAGGCTCAGAATTAACAGGATCAAAGCGATATCAGTGGAAAACATATTGGGGTTCGTTGATCAAGGAGCTAGAGAAGTCCCAGAGAGTGGGGAGGCCATGGAGACGAAGAGAGAGGTCTATAAATGAGATAGTCCGATATCTTCGGATTGAAGGAATGCCTACCGAAGCGAATCCAGATTTTAAAGAGGGAAACATCACTCATTTGGTCTATGCGATCATCAGCCTAGTACTTGAGCTCAAGTTTACTCTTACACTAGGCGAGATGTATGGTTGGAGAGATTGTGAGGGAACAGAGGAGTTTATTGTGGTGGGGGAGATGACGTATGACAAGGAAAGGCTTATCCTGGTTGTGGAGGCAAAACGAACATCATTGGGACAAGGGATAAAGCAGTGTTTGTTGGCCCTAGAAGGCATGAGAGACTATAATGGTGATGGTAAGGTGTACGGTTTTTGTGACAACTGGGCACGGTTGGCAAATGATTGAATATGACGGTGTATTGTTTCGAAAGAGAGAGGAGATGGTCACACTATTTGAGCAGATGGACACAAATCAAAAGTGGTTGCTTAACTATTCAATTATAGTAGACTGCTTGAATTTTGCGTTGCACAATGGAGGTATTGCAAAAGATGTGGTCGTTACCGGATGATTCTCGGTCCTATGGATGGCTGGAGGAGGATGCTATTGCAAGGAATTGAGGTGGGGAGTTCAGGGTAGCATAAAGGAGGAGGAATTAGTTGATTCAATGAAAATTCTCGGAAATCTCAATTTTATGCATATCAGTGCCCTCCATTGGGACCCTCCCTCCCCTTTGCCATTTTGCAGGCCGTTTCTTCCACACTAAATATAGATGCGATGCTTCGCACATGATAATTATAGGTGCATTCGTCCAAAACCCGGTCTTAAGGGGAGGTAGAGCGGGGGGTACTTTACCGATGGGGTAACAGCGTATTGGAGCTCCGAGAGCTGTTAGAGGCCTCGCCGTGGCTGTTGAGGATGCTCTGTATGAGGGGCTTGAAAGGGGGGGGGGGGGGAGCTTGAGGGTAAGGAGGAATTTGCTGATTCAATGAAAGTTCCCGGAATTCCCGATTTTGTGCATATTAGTGCCCCTCGTTAAGACCCTCCCATTTTGCCATCTTGTAGTAGGCTCCCGCCCCAGTGTTAATGTGGCATGGATAATATACATGTTAGGTGAAGGCCTACGGGCTCACCTACCTTATATTCGGTCTATAAGGGGGGCTAGGGGGGAGGGGGGGTTATTGGGTATTAGGTTTATTTTGGCGGTACGTGAGGGTAACCATGTTGTAGAGCGTAGTTATTTCCATAGACCTCATTAGCAATGACCTCTCACCACTGTGCTTGCATGTTATCACGGGATTGTCGAAAACAGCCAGCATCTTAAGGCCGTCGATGGTACCGCATACAACGGTCTATGTCGCTTTTTAAATTTATACTACTTACTATTTGCTCCTGGGCACGAGTGACACTAAGCTGAGTGTTGTCTGGACATGCTCCTGTTTGAGTACTCAATTACCCTGACTGGCAAAGTAACCGAAGCGCTGTAACATCGCAAATCTCACGCAAGCAAATAGACCCAAGACTGTAAAAGCAAAAAATAGTCGGTACCCATTTCGTTAAAACACTGCTATTGTACTAAAGAGCGACTAGGGTGTAGTCAGTAAAAAACTACCACTACTCTAGATGTACAGCAACACACAAATGACCAGCAACCTTCCCATATTCCCATATTCCTCCATAATAATAATAATAAACATTCCCCTTCCCCGAGTCACGTGAACCAAAATCCATCAAACTCTTGCCCAAAGACATTTACATGAACAACTTGTGCTCGAGAGTCATATCGTTCTCCGGCTCAAGACCAACGCAGGCACGGAAAATGTTGGACATAGCACTGCGCTGCTTAGCAAGGGCGTTGACGACAGGGGTTCCGGGAGGAGTAAGAGGTGCCTGATATAAGTTAGCCATTGTTTATTTGTACAAATAGATTGGAATTCTAGCTCACCTTCAACATGTAAGAGAGTATACTGAGAACGCTGTGGAAGCCCTTATACTTGGTAGCAACGCCGTTGGAAGAGCTTGCCTTCCAGCTAATACGGGTCATCATTTCGGCAACAAGAGTCAAATCCAAGATGAGAGGGCTGGCAAGAAGGGAGTCTTCACAGACATTCGACATGGAGATTGTCTGATGTCCACCCATGAAAATCTCTCCATAGTACTCATCCAAAGCACGCTTGGAGTCTCCGACAGCAGGCATGTACTTGATGACGACAGTATGGTCAGGGTGCTCCCCTTTCTTGTACAAAACACTGTTTGCGGCGACCATGTCATCAACGACGTTACTCTTGCTGATCTCCTTAGAGCGGAATTGCTTGTAGCTGTTGAGATTGAGGCCATCGTTGTTTCCGAGATGGTTGTAGCTCGCAATGGAGGTGAGCTTGATACCGGCGTTGATGAGGAAGTCAACGAGGGCAGACTTCATCTTGGTCTGACCGGACTTGAAGTCATCACCTCCAATGAAGGCACCGTGGCGTTGAGCAAGCTCAATCACACCAGGAACGAAGGTGTTCTGAGGAGAACCGTTGATGAATGGAACACCCTCCTGGATACAGGCGATGGCGAAAATGGAGGAGGGTGCAACCTCTTCATGGCCCTCCTGAACTGCCTTGAGAACGTTGTCCGCGGTGTCATTGACCCCATCGATGAGATCAGCAAAACGCTCGGTGTTCGCGGTCCAGAGAACGATGACCTTGTCAAGCCTGTTGGTCTCCTTGAAGTTTCTACACACCCCGTTAGTAAAGCTCAGTTACAAATAATAACAATCATTATATTCCAACCTGATATCACTTCTAATCTTCTCGACGTGCTCGGCCTTAGTGCCCAGCAAAACGTTATTGGCACGATCGCCTTGGTTGGCAGCGATAAAGTCTGGGTAGTAGACACTTGGGAGTGGGTGCATCTGGCTCATCTCTTCACGGACTTGGCGCTTGAGATCAGGCTCAAGGACTGCCGCACGATCCATTGCATCTGCAAGATTCATGCTGCTGATGTCCCAACCACCAACGACCAAATCATTGGGGTGGAGCATGGGGAGCATGTCGTGGAGAGGGATGTAAATTTCCTTTCCATCTTCGTCCGTGCCCAACTTGATGGTGGAGGCCATGATGACGGAGCCGTAGTAGTTGGAATGCTTCTTGCCCTCACGGGACTCCCAAGACAACTTGTTACGGTTGGCAATGATACCGGCAGTGACGGTTGACCCGTTGTTTCCTCCCCAGCCGACAAGCATGAGACCCGTCTTCGGAACTTTACGATCAGTCTTAAAATCGTAAACGGTGGAGACCGGTTGGGCCACGTATTTCCCATTGGCATTCTTCGTAACCTTGGTAGTACGGTAGGTATACGTAGACCTGATCTCGCTATCGGTGTAAGTCACATTGGGCGAGTCCACCACGAAGAGGTCGGACCCTGACGTAGCAGAGGATCCATTCGTGTGGCCTTTAACGCCGTTTGTGCCATTTGCGTGTGGTGCCATAGCTAAGAGTGAAGCTGAGTTTGTAGTGGTGTTCTTTAGAGAGTAAAAGCCGGATCAAACGCCCCTCCAGATGGCGCACAACGTCTGCCTCCTTGATGGGGGTGATGGACACTGTAGTTGGGTGCAATGTCAGAGCCTGTCTGGCTAATGGAGAGGAAGAGAATCCCCCCAAAAAAGCACTGGTATGATAACAGGATAGAAAGGAACAAAGCTGTGGTGCAGAAGCAAGAATAGCACAGCACAAATAACAAAAGGACGATGATGATCCAGAGGCCAAGCTGCTGCTCGGAAGTTTAAGTGGGGTAGGGTAAAAGGCTCTAAAGAGGCCGCCCACGTAAACTACGCCTACGTGCTTCATAATTCCGCAGAACACAAGATACTGCCCGTTTCGGCAATTGCACGCCTCTTCACCAATCGGGAAAGCGCCCCATGCGGCGACGGCAACCCCCAAGCAACGATCTAATTGGACCAGGCATTGTGTGGTATAATCAAAGTGCCCGGGATAAAACCATGACAAGAATTCTCGGATCTAAATCAAGAAAAATTTCTCATACCTATTCAAAAGTGTGGAGAACGTTTTGACGGATTGAAGTGACCACTTCGAGGCAGAAGCAGTCGGACGAGGTGAGGTCTTGTGTTTTGGTGAAAGCTGTCAAATAGATTGCTATGTAACAAGTTTTGGAGAAACGGTGAGAAAAATGGGAGCTGAAATGTGCTTGTGGTGAGGGAGAAGAAAAAAGCGGAGAGGATATGCCGCCTCTTAAATGTCCGCGCCGGTAGTCATCGTCTCCGAGGCCAATCGGAGAGGCAACAGCATCAGGAGCCGAGAGGTAATCGCTCCATCGCCCCACTGTGCACCCCACTACCCCTTTCCCCAAGCTCAACACAAGAATCTTCGCGCGACGGTATTCTCGAATGGTACTAGTAGAGAGCACTTTATGCGAATGTAGCTTGCGTGTCGTGGCCAGAACTCTCGGCGTCTTCCCTTCTTTGGCCATCTCGGGTCCCGCGGGTATGTATTGGCATCAACCTAGCAAAGAATTTTTGTTGACGACAACGTATGCCAGACGCGGGAAAGGATCGTCATATAGGTAATAGGAGTCGGAAGAGTCGAGAGCCATTGGACCGCTGGCTTATGCTTAACCTACATAATACCATTTCCAGGGACAGCTGGGGGTTGGGTTACTGCAGTTTTGTGAAGTATTGCCCCTTACACAATGCAGCATGCTCGGCACGAGACTGACAACGCCCTGCATTGCAGTGCCATTGCAGTAGGTACCGGGAAAACTGGGACACAAGAGTCCTGGTCGGTTTTTGAGACACTTCTATTCACAGAGGGCACTAATACTAGTTTTACCTAAATCTGAAGGTGCTGCAGGTGGTATGTCAGGGATCAGCTCTGCATCAGCACCATCCATATACTCAACATCTTCATATGTATCTTCCATCTGCCATGGCCCAACTGTAATATCCGGCAAACCACACACATAAAGCTTTGTATCTTCAGTCCCATCAGGAGATATAGAAATAGGGCGCGCAGACTTAGGTTGAGCTGTGCCTGTGGATGTCGACATAACCTCATTAGCACCTGGAGAGTCAGCAATCTAGTCGGATCTACCTTTTCCCCTTTCCTCCCGTGACTATCTTCCTCCTAACATCTACCAAACTTTGTAATGTTCAAATGTGGCCTGGCGCCTTAGATGTTGTCGGGTTGCATAGAGTGGCTGCAGCTATGTCTCAAAAACCGACCAGGACTCTTGTATCCCAGTTTTCCCGGTACTCGACAGGTTTAAGATGCAGCCTTAGAGACACGTCGAGTAACCGAGTCACAAGTGAGACAAAGGAATTAAGGTCACATGAATGGCATGGCATGCCCACGCACACTAATCTCAAATTGCCAGACTCTATAAAGTAACCGATCTGATTTTGGAGAGCAGTAAGGCCTACATCTCGGAATTCGGTAGACCCGGGCTTTACTTGGGGGGACTGCAGATTAGTCTGGTTACAGACCTACTCTACTGCAGTTTGGGATTTGTGTGAGCTTATTCGGTTTAGGCTGAATACATCTGAACGACAAGAGCTGGAGGATTAGAAAAAGTCTTGGTTGGATTTTGAAGCGTTGGAAGTTTTTTATCACACCAACTATTGATGATCATTTCCCTCTAGGATACCCATATCACATATGTCAAGATAAGAGAACCTGAGCTAGGTACCTAGGTTTTTATATTATCGCAAAAAAATCCCCTTGTTGGTGCACTCATGTCCAGACCGGTTTATTTTTCTTGTGAGTAGCGACTATTCTGGGCTGAATGCTCGGTGCGCCTTACGTCATGCTCCCACACGAGCTTCTAGAAGAGGATGGTATTGCTCAGTAATAACCAGACTAGTCGCTCAAAATTAAGTAGAGTTATTCGCTAGCGTCCTGGAGAGGAAAACAGTGCGTACTTATGTCCGTGACCCCAAGCCAAATCCACACCGTTAAGCCTGGCCAGGCCTTAACCATGCGATATCTAGTAAAGTTCAATGGATGTCAATTGTGAGGCTTTCACAGGACGCTAGCGGATAACTTGAGTTATTACGGTATTTCATTGCGACACAGATGAACAGTCGAGAAAAATGATGGCAAAGAAAACGACTAGGCAGGTAGAGTACTACCTCTGATAAAGGAGATCTCTGAACCAGTCGTCAACCTCCAGCTCAATTGGCGCGATATCGATAGTATGTATCGCCCACAAGGCTTCGGTTCCTGAGCATCATGCCGATCTACGAAATGAATGTGGAACTCTGTGTGGCCCCATACCCACAGCCCTTGCATAAGGCTATTCCCAAAGCCTCTCAACTGCAGCAATTTTGCTCACCATCTTGCCTGCAAGTCATCACAAATAAAGTCATCACAAAATATTAGTTGGTCAGAGGCAGAAAGCTGCAATGCTCAAGCTACTCTTGATCAGTCCGCCTCGCTTCAAGCTCCTGGAAAAGGCATATATGCTGAGGTGCGCACGAGACTTAGTAACCATGTCAGTCAAGAAAGGTGGTGACCTCGGGTGGTGACCTTGTAATTCTGAGATTAACTGCCTTGCCTATAACCACCAGGTAGGGAAGCAGGCTGAGCAGGCTGAATAAAATATCAAGACTTCTCCCAAGACGGGGCGTGCGACCTATAAGATAGCATCTGCGGCCCGGAGAATGGAGGGGTGCAGAACTGCGCCTCCATTCCCCTCCTCAGTGTTGCCCTACCAAGAAGCCCCCTTGAAACGTCGAAGTTGAGCATTTACTCTACACGGGCATCGTCAAGTGTATATTTACAAGGGTTTGGTGACGCCCATCACCAGGGGTGGGGCGATCTTTACTGACGAACACCGAGACAAACTACATTCAGCCATTCCGGAATATGGACTAAGTTACAACATGGAGGTGGTCTCGAGGTTATGGAATTCAGGTACCTAGGCAGAAGGGAGAAGGGAGAGTACGGATAGAAAGCAGCCGAGGAGTGCTGACAAGCAGTTCCAGACTATTTAGAGCCTTACGGGAGAATCTCACTTCATAATCTTGAGCCGCCGCTTTTTAACCCATAACTACATACAGTACAAAGAGTTTCACGATAGAGTAGTTGAGGCAGCGATTATCGGAGGGTACATACTTATTTAGACTCGCGACCTCCTGGTTACCCCTGTTGAAAGCTGTTGTTTAATAACGCCCTGGTCATTCCCCACGATTGGCCGGCCATTAAACTAGCAGCTCCCCCCTGTTGCGGCCACTTTCTGGAGGGCATTTGTTTTTTACCGTGATTCTCATATCGTATTTCGTCCCATTTCGTCTGCTTCATTTGCTTTTGTTAGAGATACAAGATAGGAGGTGGTTTGCTGAAAATCATCCTTGGTGCCTCATTTGAGGTCCAGTTGATTCCTCATTAAACTTGTCACTCTTTAAGATCCCTCCCTAGGTGCAAGAAACAGACAAAGATCGATCACCCTCATTTTCAAATCCGGTACACGCGCACATTGTTCAACATAATTAATTAAACGAGGGCATCGACGCTGGAAGTTGGTTACTCACAAAGGATACGATAATTACTCTGTCTTGCAACAGGATATATTGGCATATTGAGGGGTGGCTTTCTCGAATTTAGGGGGGAATCATTGAGATGCGGAGCACATTTAGTCTGCTGGGCACAATCAAGTGTTCCACTTGTGGTATTGATGTCGATATAGCTGAACTTGGGGACCACATTTGTGCACCTCAGAAAGGTCAGGGGCTCATCTCAGCAAAACGAGAGGAAGAATATTAACGCCATACAGAAGAGGAACCTATTCTGCTACAGAAGAAACCAGCAGCTGCATCTCAGGACTCATCACGGCAGGGCAAGCACGCGCTACCTCCGATTGACCCAGGTGCTGCAAGTGAGTTCTTGCCATGGTCTTTGTGGTCAAGTTGGTACACTAACTGATCTGCAGATCGGGCTTTTGTGGGGCGGGAAGAGCCGACTCCAAGAAGCAGTAGTTCGGGATCTCAAGAAATATCACCTGCTACGCCGGCGGATGGACAGCCGCTGCTACAGCAACCATTCGGGCAAAGTGGTGCATCGCAGTTATCTGCATCGTCAAGTGTGTACACTGCCGGGACCCCAGGTGATTCTGATGTCAGTCCTCAACACCTGTTTGCCCCGCCTCCAAACGATGCACTCTATGCACCAGTATCACCAACAGTAAATGCGGGAAGTAGTTTGATGGCTAAATTGACCTCGATTGCACCTGGTCCATTTGCGTTGAATGCTTCCTCGCCTCCACCATTGACATCTTCATATGGAGAAAGGCCCTCATCTTCAAAAGGCAAGATTTCAGAAACCAGCAAAAATCCATACTCTGTCGGGTTAAGTTCTCCGGAATCAGATATTAATTCCAAGGATGAAGTATTAGAAAGGGAGCGGCAAAGGGATCAGGCGGAAAGAAAGCTAAGTGGCACTACGGATATAGAAATAAGGCGGGACCGGAACAGTGCAGGCGACCGGCGGCCACCGACCTTGGGCTCTGACCGATCTAGTCGCTCAAAGAAATCACAGTCATCTGCATCTGTTTCATCAACATCATCGAAGTCCAGGCCCGATGGTTTGGAACTGAAACCTTACAGTGAAGAAAATAACAGCCAGCGCAAGACAACACCAGTTGAGATAGAAAAGTCATTACCTTCTCCATCTTATCAGGCGTATAGGCCCCCGCAGCCTCCTCAACGCATACCTCGCTCCCCAACCTTCCCAGACCGCCCCCGAACTCCGGCGGGCTATGGACCACGTTTACAGGGCGCTCAGCGGCTGCCAGTTGGATTACCATCAAGCCCAGCTCACAATCGTCAGAAGTCAAATGTCAGCACAAATGGAAACCCTGGCTTACTCCCTCAATTGCACCCAGGCCCCGGGCCCATGGACGACAGGAGCAGACCCACTCAGCGAGGGCCAGATAGACTAACACCCAACCCCAGGGATAGGAGCGCATCCAGACCAGGTACTCGTGATGGCGATGATGGAAGGCCAAGGAGAAATGACATTGATCCCGTGGGTAATCCTTATAAAAATCCGCCGCTCTCGGCCTCTAGGAGTTTCTCTTCTCTTTCTACCAGTTCCAGGAGGACCGGAAGCACTATTTCTAGGACTAGGCGGCCCCAGATACCACCTCCATCTAAACCACTCCCTCATATACCAAGTCATCAAAAGCCAATTTCTACTTCTGGAAGCCTCAACTTGGGAGATATTGACAGTTTAATGAAGGACCTACAGGACTCCATGAAAGATTTCAGTCCATCTCCGGTCGCGGGTGAAAGCGGATTACGATCACCGAGCATTCCGCCTTCCCCACTGCACATCAACCGCCCAACCACCCCAAATGAACAGGTCCCGAAATCTGGTAAACAAGGTTCACCAAATAAGAAAGCGGCCGTAAAATCAAACTGCCGTGGCTGTGGAGAAGCAATCAAAGGGAAGGGACTTACCTCATCAGATGGTAGATTAACTGGACGATATCATAAGGAGTGCTTTGTTTGCCAAACGTGTAGGGAGCCCTTTGCCACGTCGACCTTCTACGTGTGGGACGATCTTCCATATTGCTCTAGACATTATCATACACTGAACAACTCCCTTTGTAAATCTTGCGACCTTGGTATTGAGGGACCTTGTTTGGAAACAGAAAGGAGCGATAGGTTCCATTCGCATTGTTTTACTTGCATGGTAAGCTCTATAAAGTACACACCACATCGTTTGTTGCGGTTACTAATCAACCAAATAGGACTGCCGAAGGGTGCTTGGTGACGACTACTTCGAGATCAATGGGAGGGCATATTGTGAACGTGATGCACACCGTATTGTGCAACAGCAGCGTTCCAGGTTAGGACCTGGAAGGGGCATGCCCATGGGTAAAATGGAGAGGAGGAGGACGAGAATGATGATGATGTAATGTATAATACCTCTTTACCAAGGGGGAGAAGAAGTGTATAGTGATAAGAGGGAGTTGTGATTACTTACCGTTTTTCATTTCAAATTTTGCCTTTAGTCGGGGAGTCGTGCCTGGGGGTTGGTTTTTGGAAATTGGGGTTTGGAGCTATCAATTTCAATATCTGATTTTCCCATCCCTTCATCTTGCTTTTGTGGGAATTGCTTTTTTGTTTTGTTTTGCGTATGCAAGTCCTTTGTTTAGGACCTTTCATTTGTGATTGATGAGGTACTCTGATTCTTTTGTCACATATCTTACTGTTTCCTACTTTTCTTCACTTTACCCCTTCTTCTCTTTAGTTTTATTACGAGGATGAGGTCCTCGATAATTTCTGTGTAAATACCTTATCTTCTACCTTGAACCCAAATCTTCACATTAGTGCTCTAATTTTTACATAACTAATTGATCAGATGAACTAGATTCTTCAATTGGAGAGTTTGACACCCTGTAGTCCAGCCCATGTTTGTTTTACCTTGAAACAATGCAGGTACTGAGTACACATCTTGGTCGTTGTTGAACCGCGTGGCATTAGGCCTAGGGCTGAGCCATGCATGTTTGCGTACTAACGAATAGGAATTTTACGAACCAATAATGGCCAACGTTGGCCTGCGACCAGGGGGGGGCAGATGAGATCAGCATTTAGTGCAAGAAATGTTACAGACTCAATGTACTTACAAGCCTAAGTACTCCGTGAAAATTCTAGAACGGTAAACTGAAATGTGCTTATTTTTATGACACTGACGTATACTACTATGGTCAGTCGTTGTCATTTACGAATTTGATATGCATATATATCTATATCGATGCTGCTTTAACCTCCCAATTAGATGCCAGTGGGTGAAGTTCTGCTCCAATCTCGTGTGAATCTAACCTCGGTTACATCCCATTGCATGAACGTTTCGTGTCAGAGTAGGTACCGACCGTGTGACCGATGTTAACTTGAGCACAGACAATAAATAAGACTTCAAATCCTAGGTTTACTGCAGGAGACAATGCTGTGGCACGTCAATATGCATATATTTTTTTAGTCTATCCTGAAAGATGGGGGTTTCTGAAACGTTTTGGAGTGTGCAGTGTTCGCATTAGCTGTAGGTACCGTACGGTAGTAGGCAGCCAACAATGCCTTAATGATTCAAATCTGCAATCCTATCAAATTAATTTTTTGATTCGGTTTTTTTTTTCTTTTCTGGAGATGTTTCTCGCTACCCTCTTCCACCTTGTCTGGTTACCTCTGGCCACGTTACATGTAATATGAAGGGCCTCGAGAATTCGAAAGGGCTACCCTGTATAGGCTTGCATGTTTGAGGTGAGAGGTCCGAGAACTCGACACGTACATATATGCATGTACAGTACCGATATGTACTCTACCGTAGAGGTACACATCATGATATGAGGCTCTTAGGTATGGAACCTTGAATACCTACCTACTCTAATAGACAAAAACCAGAGACCTGGCTAGGTGGAGGTTAGAAGGCAATTAAATTTGATGCACAAGTTATGGAGCTGTAATAACGTGTAGGGACGGCACAAACTACCGGTAGTTAAGAGAGCAGTTGTCTTATTGCAAAGGTATGAAGTGCGCACAGCAAGACGCGAGGCACCCTCCGCTCCTCAACCAGACTACACCATCGTATAAACAACTTCACCAAAATGAATTTAGTAAATAAACAAAACCATGTCACATGACCGATGTTGGGATCGCCGCCATTAAGCTTTCAATCCAGCTAGCGCCAAGTATTTCCAAACCCTCATCACCAGTACCAGCTACCATTCAATCCCACCCCCACTGCTCTGCCAGACACCATGACCGGGAATCAACTAGACCTCAACCACCTCTGGACCCAAGTTCAAGAAGTACATTCCCCATGCGACCGACTTGAAATTCGAATCTTGGCTAACCTCACCACTTAACGTACTGCCAATATATATAGCTTTCAGCAATCCTACAAGCGAATAGAGACCAGGCACAAGGACTAGTACGGAGAGCAGATGAGATACGGGTATGTCTGTTAGCTGTGCGGGATTCCGGAAGAAGTGGAGTGGGTTCAAATCGATTAACCAATCGAGGAGGATTAGGGTCGAGTTGCGAACGGCGAAGGGGGCTCGTTTCTACGCGATGTCAATGGGGAGTTAAATGGTTAGTACCCATCACTAGGCTTAGGTATGGGCCATATATGCTCGGATTAGGGGAACCCTTGAGTGCCATATTAAAGTCGAGCTTTTGGTGGTGGAACAAACAGGAGCCCGGGAAATAGAACTAGAGCGGGAACTCGCCGCCGTCAAGGAAGAAAACGTCGCACTACGAGCAGATAGTGAGGATCTGAATAATGTTCTCATGGAGTATGCGTCGACGTTGGAGAAGGTTCTTGATGGACTAAGGGTTTATGCTGTTGGTCCACCACTACACCACCTTTACCCACTGCCTACTGGGCCAATGATAGATGAATAGGTGGATGCTAATGCATGTATGTGGGTGGACAGCACGAACATACGATTACAACGATAAATATCCACCAGAGCTATACTGCCCAACTCGCAAATGAACGACAAGCCAATGCCGTCCTTCGACAGGGCGAAGCAGATTCCCAAGGTCGATTATCTGCGATGGCAATGTTACTACGACAGGCATACGAGGCTCAGACAAATAATGTAGAGGCAGATACAGTGATAGAGGGGCTAAAATACGAAAACGCGGTATTGAGGGAGGCGTTAGGATTACCCAAGGAGAGTGAGTTTAGCATTGAAAGCTCTGGGGATGACAAGCCGTCAGGGCCAATAGCTATACTTGGGAATGGGGGGGAGATATAGGTAGTGGCAGTTACAGCTGCTGCGCTGGCTGAGGCAGAAAAGTATGGTATATGCATATGGTCTAACAATACCCAATTTAATGAATACACGGATCTTCTACGCGAGTTCTGATAGGTAGTACGTCTTCACCTTGGCATGTGTGAGGTTTGCATCGGGTTTGCGAAAATTCTAGTGGTTCGGTGTGGGGAAGAGGGGAGGCATTTGTTTCTGATATACCCCGGGGAACTAGAAACATGGGTGGTTTGATTTGCGGCCAGCATCATTCCGGTACATCAAGATTAGGCGAGTTTAGTTAATGTTCGGGGCGAGGGTGCAACCAGGAAGTTCGGAGTATCCCCAATATATCCGAGCGCTGATACTGTTACTGAATGAGTGTTGCGGTCGTGAGGAAAAGGGCGCGTACATAAGGTTTAAATCCAGGGAACCCTGGTGCCGATCTGGATGTACGATATGGTATGATATACTTCTTTTTTAAATACTTTTGTGCTCGTATTCGTACTCGTACATACATATGGAACTACCAGTGCTATATGCTGAAATCTAGGGTATAAGTGAAGTGAAACAACTAAACCGGACTATTGGTTCACCCGGCCTCGTTATCCGCTCTGCTCCGGTAACTATGTACCTACTTAGAGGTCAATTGCTTATTTCGTTTCATGTTTTTTTTGTTCATGCCTCGAATATATTCCCCCATACTCCTCAGCTATAGGGGAAGGCTAACCTAGGGCTGCTTTTATCACAACCTTGCCTATCGATTCATAAAGCGGTACGTATACGCCGTATCGGCGGCCAT
>Ga0307511_10003797_pt1 | contig 15466 bp, 9 predicted proteins | sample 13_EM_MG_FD_200266 | JGI IMG/M metagenome (GOLD analysis project Ga0307511, IMG submission 200266) | Populus trichocarpa ectomycorrhiza microbial communities from riparian zone in the Pacific Northwest, United States - 13_EM | ecosystem: Host-associated > Plants > Roots > Unclassified | place... | reverse complement strand
CCTAACATCAAAATTTCATGTTAAAAGTCTTAAGAATAAATAAACAGAGTCTTATAGACCTAACATAGGTCTATAAGGACCTCTAAACCAATTAGGCTTGTCGCATAGCCAATCTCAGGGGCAATGAGTCTGGCAACTCGTCAAACTCACGTCTATTTGGACTCAACATGTGGCTGATCCAAGAATGTTGGGTTTGGAAGCTCACTAAACCTATGTTTACTTGTACTCAGCACTTGGCTGAACCTAATTATGTTGGGTTTGGAAGCTCGCTATATATTCTTTATTCATCAGTGAGAGTGAGAGGTGGTGGCCAATATAAACCTTCTTCTCTCCTAATCCTATTTTTTACTTTTGATAAAAACTCTCTCTAAACTTTCTGTAACAAGAGCCCTAAATGAGAAGATCAAGTCTCTTAATCATCTGAAGAAGAGTTTTCTTCTAGGTAAACACAAAAATGCTCTATTTTGTTCTTCCTTTGTAAGATTTTATTCTTGTTAAAAATGAGTTCTAGAAATGTCAAGAAGATTGTATCATATGAGGGAGATTTTAGTTTCAAACCTGAAACTAAAATTGCTCAGTAAGGGTCAGTTGCCATTAGAATAGGCTCTATACCAAATTGTGATTATGTTCAACCCTTCTCTACTGGGAGAGGAGATGAGATTATCCCTAGAGAGGTTGCAAACCTGAAGGGACAAGTAAGGTTACTTAGGGCTCATCAGGATAAAGAAAAAAGAACAGTATCGTACAAACAAGTGTCCTTCTCCAACTCTAGGCAACCAAGAGACCTCATGGTGTTGTTGCATGAGATGAATAATCAGGCTACCCAGGTCATCAACAAACTTGTTGGGAGCATTTTTATCATTACTGCCTTTATATGTATATACGAGTTTAGGTACTTGTTTCCCTTACAAGGATTTATAAGGGATGGATTTCGTTATTATAATATGAGTCTAGCCCAACTCCACCTCAACAAGTAGACCATTGTATCTGCTTTCGATAAGTTGTTAAGGGTCCTTAAGAAGAAGCCATCAATTAATATATTCAGACATTGCTATACACTGATCAACAATATTGATGGGGAGCCTTTCATCCCTTAGTTCTTTACCTTTTCCACTAGGACAAAAAGGCCTTTGAGAGGTATTTTTCAAGAAAAGCCCTCTCATGTAAGGAAATGGAGGGGGAAATGGGTATTAGTAAAATTTGACAGTATGGCTAGACCTTATTTAGGCTATGTTGTTATTTAGGATTGCTCCCACTTTTAGAGAGTGCCCTATATGGTTGTAATAAAAAACCTAGCCTCAACAGGAGAAAGAATAGAATATGCAGTAAGGTACGTCAGCACCATACATAATACAATATCAATTACATGGCTTAAGGACTTTCTCACCTTTCTTATACTAGTATGTCATTTTCTTAATCTTTCATCTTAGTTTAGCATATTATTCATCATTTGAATTTTTTTCTTGTGCATGATCCTCAACAAGAACAGTTGACTCGGAGTTCAATGAGTCCACCCCCTCTATACCTAGCCATGTGACCATCCCAACACCTAGTTATACCTCTTTGTTCAAAGTTCTTTTTATCTCCCTCTTAGAGTAAGTCCTTGTATCCATGAAGATGGATGTAGAAGAAGCTCTCATTAAGGTTGAGAGGCTTATTATGGTTGAGTTTTCTCATATAGGAGATGCTCCTCCAACGAAGGTAGGGGCCTAAGTTACTGTAGTGAAGGGTCAATCTCTTATATAATGTCACCATAAGATACTTATCCCTACCTAGGTTATCTTTGATGTTGTCTTCTGCTAGAAGAGGTAGAGGGTCTTAGTTACTTTTAACTTCGATGTTAAAGTGACTGTGCCTTTGACTAGCATTTTGGCTCCACCCAACCTAGTTTCTATGTCGCTTAACCTTCTAGCCAGATCATACTCCTCTTTGCTTTCCTAATCTCAATAAGAAGGAGAGAAAGATAATAGATGCAATCCTACAATAGAGGTCCACCTTGGGCCTGATGGACTGGAGGTAATGGATACCTTGGATAAGTTGTTAACGCTTTTACAAATGCTAGCTACAAGTACCACATGACTATAACTAGGTAGATGACCTTTCAGGTATAAAGAATCTTTTTATACAATTTTCTTTAAGTTTCTAAGAACTAGCATTTATAATAAGAATTTATCTAATTTTGTCATTTGTTGTTGTTTAGACCTTCATGATGTGCGCTCATTCGAGAAGTTAATGGGTTGAGGATAAAAAAGTCATAGAGAAGGTCATTGTGCAGTACTAGGCTAACAGGACTGAGGTACGTAGATTAGAAGAGGATAAGGTTGTTTAAGATGTTAAGCTAAAAGTTGTCAAGGCTACCTATGCTCAACTGCAGGGGAAATTAAAAAGGCACACCTCCATTCTAAGCTTTACTAAAAAGAAACTTGGAGAGGCGTACAACCAAATAGACTTCTTGGAGAAAGAGATAGCTAAACTTAATGAATCAAAAGAAGCCTTAAGGGAGGAGCTAAAGATAGCACAAGAAGAGACATAGTTTTCTCATCAGAAGAAAGAGATATTAAAGAATTTTTCTCAAGAATTTTATATTGAGTGTGGGGAGTCTATCTTTCTAATAGAGACCATTAGGGACAAACTCTTTCTATCCATGTCTAACTTGTATTTTTTAACCTCTCTAAAGGAATATAGATAAAATTCAGTGAGTCCTTCCTTAATGGTTAGGTCTCTGAATTCAAGGATGTCTTCCTTGTGAGAGCTGTGATAGCCAAATATGGTGTCTACCCTGCTTAAAAGTCAAGATTGAACATGTAAAAGTTCTTTTTATAGAAGTAATAATTAGTATTTCTCTTTTTGCCTTGGTCCTGTAAGGCTTTTACACATGTAACAAATATTGTGGCTTTAAGCCTTGAATTTGGCCCTAATGCCTTGAATTATTATTTTTTTATATGTTAATTTATATTGTTTACTATCTTTTTTTATTCATGAATATTCCTTTGTATGGATGTAAAACCTTTTGATACATTTAATACTTCTTTAGGTAGTCTATATCATTGTATCCTTAGATAACCTAGATGGGTCCAACGCCTTATACTTAGAAAAATATAGGACTTTTTTAGACAATTTGTATAGGTTCAACACCCATACTTAGAAATATTTTGAGATTTTGGCAAGTTTAAATGTTGTCTATCCTTTGTTGGTGGAACTCGCCCCCTACTTGGAATAAAGAGGAAATCTTGGTTGTGGGTACACCCACAATCAGGAATTCATTTTCCTTTATTCTAGCTATTCATAAAAGTATCCCTAGTGAATTTATGAGATGACAATTAGCATCGCTAAGAGAATGTGTTAGGTTATAATTGTACTAGAGAATGGGAGATTCGAGAACAATCATTGGTGAATTGGTAAGAGGCCCCGAGGCATCATCTGGAGAATAGTGTTATTGCACTATAGAGGCTTCAAACTCATTCCTTTGAGATTAAAGGGCTATTGCTATAAGAAGACCAAGTCAATCCCTTTGAGAGTTAAGGAGTTATTTTCCTAGGGAGATCTCATGTCTATCCTTTAGAGATTGTAAGACTATTGCCCTATAAAGATCTCATACCCATTTCTTAGAGATTATAAGGTTATTTTTCTAAGGAGATCTTATACCTATCACTTGGAGATTATAAGGTTATTGCCCTTGGAATATCTCACACCATCCATTAGAGATTATGGGGTTATTACCCCAAGGAGACCAAGTCAATCCCTTGGAGAGTTCATGATAGGTCTGTAAGCATTACCTAGAGAAAATGAGAATATATTGTCATTTTGAATAAGACATTCATATATTATAAACGTTTTCTTATTGATTATGATATATTTTCAAATGATCAGAGTGTCAGGCATGAGGGAGACTCTTTCCTTCCATATCTTGCAGATGATAAGTGTTTGCCTTAACCACCCTTATGACTTTAAAGGGACCATCTCACTTTAGAGTCATCTTTCCCCTACTTTCTTTATTTCTTAGAGCCTCCAACTTTCTTAATACCAAATCTCCAAACTTAAATCTTATATTCTTGACATTAGCATTGTGATATTAAGTAGTACTATACCATGTGAGATTCTTATAAAAAATCTAGATTGGCCCTAAGGCCTTATTCTTGCCTTCTGAGGTATAATGAACTATCATATAGTTTGGACACTCAATCTCAATTGGGATCATGGCCTCAATTCATAAGTGAGGAGAAATAGAGTTTTACTAGTAGATATTTTCTGAGTTATTCTGTAAACACACAATATTTTATTAAGCAATTTTGCCTATTTTGACTTAGCTTTTTTTATTTTTTTTTCTCGAGTCCATTAAGCAAGACTTTGTTAATCAGTTTACCATGACCATTGGTTTGGGAATATGATACTACAAAGAACCTATAGTCAATGCAAAGCCACTGTAAATGCTCTCTTATCTTATAGTTGTCGAACTATATTCCATTATCTATTATCAAGATTTTAGGAAGCCCAAATTGATAAATGATATTTTTCTAGAAGAATGAGATTATTTTATTACTGGTAATCTTTAATAAAGCTTTCGCTTCTACCAATTTGGTGAAATAATCGATAACTACCAGGACAAACTTTTTTTTCCTATGGACTAGGGAATGGACCTAGGATGTCCATTCCCCATTAAGCAAAAAGCCACGAGAAGACTATGGCGATCATTTCTACATAAGGCTAACAAGAGACCGAGGTAAATCTCTAACATTTATAACATCTCTTCATCTCTTCACCAAGTCTATGGCATCATGAAGTATGGTTGGCCAGTAAAAACATACTTTTATAGTTTGAGCAGCAAGAGCTTTAGAGCCTGTGTGCAAACCATAGATGCCCTCTTGTATCTCACTCAAACATAAGTGCTTTCTTCATGATATAAGCACTATAAAAGTGAAGTTGAAGTGGATCTTTGATACAATGTTATCAATGATACAATACCCTATTATTTGTCTAGTTAGATAGATGACTTCATTTTTATTTAAGGGTAGCCCCTAGTAAAAAGTAATGTTTGTTAGGGGTTCTTTAAGTTTCCTCAATATTAATGGGAACAACGATAAGCTCTTCACCCACACTTGGTTTTTGCAAAACTTCAACTCATACATCCATAAGGAGGTCTACAGGATTAGAGCTTGCTAACTTAGACAAGAGATCTACCAGGTGGTTGTCTTTCCTTGGAATGCAAGTGATTAAAATGCTTTTGCCTCTATCTTTCTTTGAGAAATAAAATTGGACCATCTGAAGACATTGTTGTATAGTTAGTTATCTAACCTCATATATTATTTGTCATTGATCAACCATCAACTAAGAGTCATTATAGACTCAAAGAAGGTATGCATTCAAGGCCTTTACAAGGCCTAATCCTACTAGAAAAGCTGGATACTCTGAAACATTATTCATGGCTATAAACTCAAAACAAACACTGTATTCAAATACTTATTCTTTAGAACTTACAAGTACTATCTCAGCTCCATTTTTATTAATATTAAAAGATCCATCAACATATATTCCCAGGTAGGGATCATTAGAGAGTGTTCTGTTGGAGCTTCTAGTTTAGCAGGGGAAGTGATTATTACATGTGGAGACTTATAAGTGCCCATGAGCCTTTCAAATGAGCATTTAACAATGAAATTTGCCAAGATTTAACCCTTTATAGCTGGCCTGAGTCTGTAATAAAGTCCAAACTCTTCCAATTCAATGGCCCATCTTACTAAGCGTTCAAAAATCTCTTGCTTATTGAGGATCTACCTTAGAAGCTAGTCTGACAACACTAGAGGCGCTCATCAAAACAAGGGCTATTTCCTTTACTTTTAAATATCTTGTTTTAGTATCATAGAGAGTTTGGTTGGAGTAATAAATTGGGTGTTGTATTCCTTCTTCCTCTCTTAACAAAATTGCACTAACAATCTAGAGTCCACTCAAAGTTAGAAATGTTCCTTAAAGTCTTAAATATTGGTAGAGTATTCTCCCGCATACAAGCTATGAACTAATTAAAGGCAGTCAATCTCTCTATGAGCTGCTGGACCTTTTTTACTGACTAGTGAGGATTTATGTCTAGAATGACTTGAATCTTTTTTGGGTTAGGCTCGATTCCTATGCTACTTTTTAGGAAACCTAAAACTTTCCTTCTTTAATGTAAAAGACATATTTGAAAGGATTAAGCTTCATACGATGATGGCCACACATAAAAAAGACCTTTTCTAGGTCTAGGAGATGTTGCTTAAAGATCATGCTCTTTACCAGCATGTCATTAATATATCACTCCATAATCCTCCTAAGTTGGTTCTTGAATACTTTATTTATCATCCGCTGGTAAATAGCCGTAGCATTTTTAAGCCCAAAATAGTATAGCTTTGTAACAAAATGTTCTCCCTTCAGTTATGAAAGTTGTTTTTCCTTATCATCTGGCGCTTAGGGATTTGGTGATATCTAAAATTAGAATCCAAGAAGCTTAGATACTCAAAACCTACGGGGGAGTCAACCAATTGGTTAATATTAGCGAAATGATAATTATCTTTTAGGCAAACTTTGTTTAAATCTATGAAGTCCACACATATTTGCCACTTGTTGTTGCTTTTCTTGACCATTATCAATTTTTTTAGCCAGGCAGGGTACATCACTTCCTTAATAAATCCAACAAGCAAAAGCTTATCCATCTCTTGTGTTATTGCTTTTTGTCTTTCACCCTTACAATTCCTTTTCTTTTAGAGAACTAAGTAAATAGTTAGGTCCACCTTCAATTGATGGGTGACTATTTTAAGAATGATTCCTGACATATTGGAGGTGCCCATTTCAAAATTAGATTTTTGGATATGGAAGAGCTCTGTCAATGACTGTTATTGTATTGATGTTACGGTAGAGCCCACTCTTGTGACTTCATTTTCTCTTAGAGAGACATCCCTCAACTCTTCAACAACTTTAGTTCTAACCTTCACCCTTTCTTTCAAGGACCCTTGCTAGTCCAGTGCTTAGGCCTTTTTACCATTCAAGCATGTAGAGGCACATTACCTTGAGGTCATTTGATTCCTTCACATTATATCTACTTTTTTCTAAGTTAGAAACTCTAATGCCAAATACCTAGTGTTGATTGCAACATCGATCTAATATAAAAGAGGTCTACTTAGAATGGAATTGTAAGCCAAAGCTATGCCAATAACCAAAAAAGTTTGTTAGAGGGAGGCACACTTGGGGGGGTGCCAACAGTAACTTAGATTTCTAATGCGCCTTTTACTGGCATGCCCAAGCCTTCTATCTTGATGAGGGAAGTCTTCACCAGAGCTAGTCTTGAAAGGGGTATCCTCATTTGTGCCATCACTTTGTTGGAAAGGATATTGACTGCATTGTCATCATCCACTAACACTCAATGTACTCGATGGTTTGAAAGGATTGAGGAGATTAACAAGGCATCCTAATATATGAAGGTTAATCCATATCCATCTTTAAGGGTAATAGGCTCATTCCACTAGTTCTGAAGATGAAAGGTTGTAAAGACCTTTTTTTCAATTTTCTATTTCTTGTAATTGAATCACCCCTTGTTGAGATGCCACCCAAGATAATTTTAATTTTGGGTAGTGCCTGTATAGATTAGTTGGGCTCTTCCCTGCTTTGCTCAGGATGGGAATTCCTTTTCAAAAATTAGCGGAGATAGCCTTTAGCTATCAATATTTTAATTTTTTTTCAAAACATAACACTCTTCTGTGTCATTTCTTTTATCTTATGAAACAGACAATACTTTTTAGAAGTTCGAGTATTGGGTGGAAATCTCATGGGTAGAGGAAAGTATTGAAAATTTTTTATACCTTTCATGATAGTGAAGACTTATATGAAGGTGGCATTTAATGACGTAATGTGTATTTTAGGATAGGTTATCTGTTCACTAACTGGTCTTTTATGATTTTTCCTAGGGTTATTTTCCCTTCTAAGAGAGCTATCCCACTTAGGAAATCTCTTTAATAAATATTTTTTAGAGAAACTAGAAGGCCCATGGTGCAGCACACTTGCTTCTTCCACTTGTATATGGTTCTCTATGGCTTGCTTCACTTTCAACAAGATTTTTTTTGGTAGAGCATACAACTCTTTCCACAAAGATCTCCTCTTTACTCCACTTATTATGGCCTTAAAAGCCACTGGCTCGATTAATTTCTTAACTTTGAGCATTTCCTCATTAAACTCTTTAGGTATGCTCACGTGGACTCATCATTTATCTTGGTACCCTAAAAAGTTACAGGACTCATCATTTATCTTGGTACCCTAAAAAGTTACATGAAGCTTTTTTTAGCTGGGATACTTGTGTTGAACCGCGCTGCTAGCTTGGTACAAAGTTGTTAAAGCTTATAATAGAATTTGGCTCTAAATTTTTTTACCATGCATGGTACTGACCCCCTAAAGATTGTGGAGAGGATCTTGCACTTGGCATAGCTATCTTGGATGACCAATTCCAGGTTGCCATGTATATTATATACGTGTTCCATTGAGTTAGCAAGACCATCATAGTTGTCCAAAATCATCTTGGTAGAAATATAATCTTTGGATATACGAGTACACAACATTCATCTCAATAAAGAAGAATCTCGAATGTGATAGAGGGTATAGACATCTTCATGCATATACTCCCTTGTAAGATGTTTTCCACTCCTATGTCTATAAGGCTCTAAGGAGCTTGAGGTTTGTAGCTTGGAACGAAAAGATTGATGACTAACCTTCATCTTGTGATGGCCATATAGGTGTCTAGAATACTCGCTATGCAAATGAGCATCATCATGATAATGCAAATGAGCATCATCTAAAAGGGCTTGGTGACCATTGAGGCTGAAAACCCCCAACACTTTATTATATCGGTGTTAGGTGTACAATTATATGTGAGCGTTAGGTATAACCTGCGATTGTGGAGCTGTAAATAAGGGTGCTATTGTAGGGTGCCAAGACTTACTGAAGTGGAAAAGTCTGATTTGGCTCTTAAGCTGCCAACACAACCTAGGTGAGGACTTGCACTTGTTTGATGAGTTATTAAAAGTTTGGTTGGGTAGAAGTGTTTGTTGTGGTATGAAGGTTTGTAAAATATCCTATTCTAGGAGTTTCTTAATTATCTGTTATTTATAGTGATTAGGGATGTCAATAAACCAATTCTGGAAGAATAATTAATGGCTTTTTATCAGAGTTTCCACAATTAACGCCAATTGATGATGATCTAAAATCTAATATGCTTAGGAATAATGTTATTTGGTGTTTGAATAGTGATTAATTACATGTTCATGTCAATTTTCTATTCCTTGAAGCTTAGAAAGCATATGATTGGTAGTAGAAAGCCCAAAACTTGTAAAATTATTCTTTAAGGACCCTTAAATGATAACATTCGTGACTTTTTGGTAAAGGATTGCAATAAATGAGAGAATGATATATAAGTTCCAAGAACAAGTGTGTTTCTTCTTGTTTTTGTATGATAAATGCTCTGAGAATTAAAGTATGAATACTTAGAAGAGGGAAATTGTGACATTTTACCTTAGTGGTTCAGGAGGTATTTATAATCTATGAATATTGTCATTTTGATGGTGTGAAAGGGCTGGAGATTCAATTTATCATGATGAAATTAATGAAGGATAAATATCCCTTATACAACATTAATGATGGACAAATATCCCTTACATATCATTAATGAGATGAAAATATGATAAGTTCTTAGGATAGTTTTTATATACATATGGATGTAGGGAGATGAATATCTTTGACATGAATATTTCATGTTAAAAGTATTAAGAATAAATAAATGAAGTCTTATAACCCTAACATCAGCCTATAACGACCTTGAGACTAATTGGGCTTAGCGCGCAACCAAGCTTAGGGGCGGTGGGTCTTACAACTCGCCAGACCCATGTCTACTTGGACTCAACACGTTGCTAACCCAAAGATATTGGGTCTAAAAGCTCGCCAGACACATGTTCGTCTGGACTTAGAACATGGCTGAACCTAAGGGTGTTGGGTCTCGAAACTCGCTAGATCCGTGTTTGTTTGGACTCAGTATGTGGCTGAACCTAAGGGCATTGGATCTGGCAACTCACCAGACTCATATCCGTTTGGACTTCGCATGTGGCTAAACTTAAGGGCATTGGATCTGGAAACTTGTCAGACCCATGTTTGTTTGGACTTAACATATGGCTAAATTCAAGGGAGTTAGCATCATTTGGACTTAGACCCTTGTTTTCTTAGACTAAACATGTGGTTAAACCAAATATGTTGGATCTGACAACTCACCATACCCATATTCACTTGGACTCAACACGTGATTGATCCAAGGATGTTAGGTCTCATAGCTCGCGAGGCCCATGATCATTTGGACTCAACACGTGGCTGACCTAAAGACATTGGGTCTAGTAGCTCGTCAGGCCCATGATCGCTTGGATTTAGTACATGGTTGAACTAAAAAACATTGGGTCTAGCAAGCTAGTAGACCCATGTCTATTAGACTCGGAACGTGGCTGACCCAAGGATGTTGGGTATGGAAGCTTGTTAGACCCATTTTTGCTAAACCTAAGGGCATTGTATCTAGTAACTCGTCAGACTCATATTCGCTTACACTTAGCATATGGTTGAATCCGAAGGTGTTAGGTCTAGCAACTCGCCAAATCAATTTTTGTTTGGACTCAACACATGGATAAATTAAAGGGTATTATGCCTGAAAACTCATCAGACTCATGTTCGCTTAGACTTAGCAAGTGGTTAAACCCAAGTATGTTGGGTCTGGCAACTCACCCAACCCATGTTTGTTTGGACTCAACACGTGGCTGACCCGATGATATTGGGTGTGGTAGCTCGTTAGGCCCATGATCATTTGGATTTAGCATATGGTTGAATCTAAAGGCATTGGGTCTAGCAAGCTTCCACACCCATGTCCACTTGGACTCAACCATGGCTGACCCAAAGATGTTGGATCTGGCAGCTCGTCAAACACACTTTTGATTGGGCTCAGCATATGGCCGAACACAAGTATGTTAGGTCTGATTGCTCACCAAACCAACATCCATTTTAACTCAGCACGTGGCTATCCTAAGGATTTTTGGTCAATCAATTTGCCAGACCCACATTTAATTAGACTTGATGCAGATCTAAAAAAAATTGATGTTAGGGTTAATTTAGTAATTTTAGTATTTTAAAAAATATTAAAAACCAAAAACACCCCTTAAAATAATTATATGAAAATAATTTTTAAGGACAATTAAATAATTTTATTGTACCATTAAAATATGAGATTATTATAATCATCCTTGTGAATTTAACAAAAACATCCGAACCCTTATAAAATTACTAAAATACCCTCCCATTAAAGTATATGACTTATGTTGTTTAAGGATAAAATAATAATTTTAATGTGCAAAGTACACATTGAAACACTAAGTACTTTTGGCTTTATATAGAATTATCGGCATCTCAAATATTTCAAATTACATACTGAATGCTGCCAGAGATTTATTTTGGTCCTTCGTGTCTCTGCAAGCAATGTCATCATTTCTTAAAATTAATCTGTAATTGAATTTGGATTGCAAAATTGTCTCGATCACTGTATTTCTTTTTAAAGATATTGTTTTTAGACCGAATTTTGATCATAATGCAATTGCAAAACATTTTTTTTATTTCATTTTTCTTGTTGGTTATAATTTTATGGCAATTGATAATCGACTAAAAAAGTTGTAGATTGCTAATTTGCAATTCAATCTTTTTAAAATATTTAGAAATTTATTTTTTTTATTAAAACCAAAATATAGATTACATAACAACTAAATATGAAGTTGTAATGATCCATGCAAACAAATAATTAAAAGGTTAGCATTTTTTCAAGTAACCAGTACATTTCTTCATCAAACACATAAACAAGTCTTGTAGAAAAGAAGTCCATCATTTGGGTCAAATCCTGATGGTAGTGTGGTAGGAGGTTGGCTATTGGGAATTTTTCTGAGGTCTCTTCGTGTCAAACAACTTGACTCGACACCACAATGTTCAGTTCTGTATACAAAAACTCTCTTAATCATTTTGCAGGCCCCTATAATCAACATGGAGGTGCCGATCACCTCAGCTCTCTAATCTAATTCACCATGCAATGTATAGATTTAGCACGAAACAAGGGTAGATCAAAGATTAAAAGATAAGGGAGGCAAAGAAAAAGTTTTCAAAAAATGTGGAAGGCAAACATTTAAGAAGAAGAGGGTGACTTTAAACTAGTAAAATTAAAAAGGACTAAAATGAGTATCTTGAAAACATTAAGGGGGAAGTTGCCCCCTTCTTTTCTATATAACCCCGGCCCTTGTAAGAGACGCTCATAGATCCATCGTGATAAACAGAGTGACACAAGTAGGAGGCATAAAGATGTACAAATCAACATCTTCGGAGGCTTAGATGGTGCACCGGAGACCTTGACAGCTTGTTTTGCACAAGACCTCCTAATGTAGCCAACCATGTTTGTCCATAGAAACTCGAATTGGTATATGGGCAAGGTTCAAGTTTTTTGCCACCTCAGCTAAAGAAAAAAAATTATATTAATGACTATTATTTTTTAATTTTAAATAAAAAAAACTTAATAAATAAGCCATCAAACATCCATTCTTCCAACCATATCATTCCGGACCCCTGGTAGAATCCTTTCAGATTTTGTATTGTTACAATTTCCATCTTTTTGTTGCAATGGTTTAATTTACTTTCCAAAATTTATCTGCCCTTCTCCTTCCACGAATATCAAACTGGTAGACGGGTCAAGTAAACTTTTTTTCTGAAATTACCGAGTTGGTAAAAAAAAAATGGATAGAAAATGATATCAATAAACTTCATTTGAAATAATTTACAATAATTTAATAACAATGAATCATACCTTAAACTCTTAAAAAAAAAAAAGACTAGCAGAATAATTCTTGAATCTGGAAAAATATTTTATTAGATACAATCGGCCACATAAAAAATAATAATATTCTTATAAATTTTACCCTTTTTAGTTATTGGGATATCTCTCTTTTAAGTTATTGGATATTTTGGTGTGAAGCCTTCGTTAGGCACGGGCTTGGACGGTGCTCATGAGGAGCTCGCAACCTCAACCGGAGAAACATACTCTCATTCATGCTCCTCACACGGGACAGGATGTTGTCAACTGCGTACATCCTCAGGATGTTGCACCTCTTTGATGATCTCACACCTCTACACATCATAACTGCATGCACAAAATAAATCTTAAATTCATATCGATGGATATACATATATTTTTGTCTGGGCTCATAATTAAAAGGGTTAAAAACATAATAATAACCCACACATACATGGGTTTGATAAAATACTAAGCTCAGATAGCATGGAATTGACTTGTTTTCGGACCCAAATGTTTTTTTGTTCAACTACACACTTAGCCTAAACAAATGTGGGTTTGGTGAGATGTCAAACCTAATATCCTTGAGCTTAACGTGTAACTGAATTCAAATACATGTGAGTCTGGCGAGATGCTAGACCCTTCATCCTTGGGTTTGAGAGCATTCTAGGTCCAAATATGTATGGTATTGACGATCATTATAGATCTCACGTTGGGTTACGAGGCTTTGTTTGTTTGTTTTTATGGCTCTTAACATAAAATATTAAAAGTCAAGAATAATTATCTATTTATACTCCTAGATATATAAAAGTCCCTTAAGAGCCTAACATATTTCCAATATTAATATTAATACTCAATATTAATATTATGTGAGGGATATCTATTACTCGTTAATATCGTGTAAGGGATATGTATCACTTATTAATGCTATTAGAAGAAAATAACACTCTAGCCCCTCCATTCATGCAACATGACTTGGTTTAGGAGCTATATATACCCACTAGACCACCAGCTAAAGACTTAACATTTTTCTATTCTTTAAGTATTTATACTCTTATTCTCAAAGCATTTATCATATACAAACAATAACAAACACTCATGTTGTTAGAATTTAAAACTCATTCTCTTATTTATTGCAATCTCTTATTAAAAGTCATTGACTTAATCATTTCTGGGTCTCTAAAACCTATCAAAATAGACTATTTTGTTGGTGTTAGGTCTTCTACTACCAACCATCAACTTCATGAACTCTAGAAAATAAAATATTGACGTGAACATATGATTACTTACTATCCGAACATTCAAAAACCTCATTTCTAAGCCCATTGAATTTTAAAACACCATCACATCCATTAATTTATAACTATAAAAATCATTGATGTCATTTACAATTACAGACATCATAAACAATCTTCTTTTAATTGACCTTGTAGTGAAATATACGACGTAGATCTTCTCATAATCATATCCAAGCAACCAATCATTTTCTTGGCTTCATATTAGGGGTATTTAAAAAAATTGATCAACCCATTAAACCTTAAAAATCAGAAGAAAAAAATAACTGAAAACATCAAACCAAGAGGAAAAAAAACTAATCAAACTGATTTAAAAATCATAAAACTCACTCTATCCAGTTCGATTCCAATTTTAGAAACAGAAACTAGGTAACTAGATTGGACCTAATATAACTTTAAACCCACTTTTAAAAAAGGTGGTATAAATAGAAAACTAACCTAACCTAAGTTGTAGCAACCCGGTTTTTTTTTAAGCCCAAAACAACAGTAAATTTTTTTTTTTTTTTTTTTTGTACTTGACACACATCGTGTCGGTAATCAGCGAACATGTTCCCTTCACATCATCAATATATAATCCATACATCAACAACAATCAACATTTCATTTAAAAGTGAATCTTACATAAACTCATAATATTATGTTTGCATGATTAAATGTTCACATTTAAAATATACATGCATAGTCATGAGTTTGTATTCTATCTTACAAATAATCATCACAAATTTAATCTAAAAGGATCTAATAATAGTTATACATTCAATACATTGATTCATATAAAATACATCATGATTTAGAATGCAACTACATGATTCCTTGCAAAAGTAGGTTCCCATGTATCGGGTTTCCTAGGCACCTTGTTGGTATGACGTCCCTACTACAGTACAAAACATTTACAAGAAAGCAATTACTTAATAATAATAATAATAATAATAATAATAACAATAAGAAAATGGTCTGGCAGTTTAACAAAGCATTAACATTATCTCATGTTTGAAGCGTGACATTTGTAGTTCCTTCATGTTCTTGGTATACACAATTTGTAGTACATATATATGCACCAATTCTTACAATCAACTATAATCTTAAATCCGGCCATTCTTTTAAGACATCATTTATCGAGGTTAACTATTCACTCACCCCGGCCATCCCCTTCGAATTCCATCAGCCAAAACTAATCAACCATTTGTCCCGGTCATCCATTCGGATGCCATTAGCCGAAGCTAATCATTCATTTGTCCCGGTCATCCATTCGAATGCCATTAGCCGAAGCTAATCATTCATTTGTCCCGGTCATCCATTCGGATGCCATTAT
>Ga0307511_10003796_pt1 | contig 15468 bp, 7 predicted proteins | sample 13_EM_MG_FD_200266 | JGI IMG/M metagenome (GOLD analysis project Ga0307511, IMG submission 200266) | Populus trichocarpa ectomycorrhiza microbial communities from riparian zone in the Pacific Northwest, United States - 13_EM | ecosystem: Host-associated > Plants > Roots > Unclassified | place... | reverse complement strand
TATGTCGCTGCCGATGCAGAAGTTGGCAACGAAAACTGCATAGCTGCTGATCCAGAAATCGACAGCAAAAATTATGTCGCTGCCGAATCCAGGAATCGGTAGCGAAAACTGTGTCGCTTTCGATTCAAAATTCGGCAGCGATGGTGGGGTTGTTGGGACTTTCATTTTTTTTTTTTGGTGTTTACAGGTGCGCTAGGAGTGCTACTTCCTTCCCTAACCATAATCAGTTCCTCACCCTATAATTTTTTATAAGACCAATATATTTGGGTCTCATAATAACCCTGAACTAAACAACTAGGTGGTGACTCCTCAATCCCGACATCTTGCTCACGCCGCGCGCCCACATGCGACATTTAGTTTGTTTAAAATTCTTGTATGTGTAAGGAGAATAAGTAAAAAATAATGTGTTCCATATGGGAAAGTTTGAAGAAAAATTCATATCCTCTCTTATTAAGTATATTTCAGAACAATAAAAGGAAAAATAAATTTAGAATTCTTAAATTTAAAATAGTTAGAAGTTAGTAAGTTTTATATGTTTTGTGTAATTTGTTTTGAAGAATGTGTCAATGAATGAATAAATTCCTTATGCCTAATTGGAAGGAAATGAATTCTAATGAGAATTGAAGTGGAAATGAAGGTTAAATTGTTAGGAATAAACCTAGAATAATATTATGTAAAATGAACATGAAAAGAAAAGTAATATAGTAAACATGTTGATACAAGAGAGGCCATGAGAGTTGTGCAGCAATAAGGAGGTATTACTCAAGCTACAACAACAGGTAGGCGTCGTACACCCTATCATTTTTCTTTACTCAATTTATTGCATTAGGTTTTTTTTTTTTTTTTTGTAAATGTAACAATATATTGTGTTCAAATCATGGTTTAAGATCGAAGGGATTAGTTTCTTGGTAATGGGACTAATGCCCAATAAAGGGCAAAGAGATTTGTTTCCCCGTAATGGGACTAATACCCGATAAAGGGTAAAAGAATTAGTTTTACAATAATGAGACTAATACCTGGTAGAGGATGAAGGAATTAGTTTTCCTATAATGGGACTAATTCCTGGACATGGGTGAAGGAATGAGGTACCCGATAACCTAGAAAATTTGGCTTTGGAATTTGATAACCAGCAAAAAAGGCTATTACAAGAAATGAGATGGTCACCTTAGGTTGAGGATGATTAGGAAATTTCGATGTGATGAATGAATTCTATTGACTAAAAAAATGGGATTGTCGATAAAGACAAGTTTGCAATTTAAATGTATTATTATGTTTATTCTTCTTGATAATATTTCATGCAGTAACACTACTTTTTATTGTACAAATTATTTACAGGTACCTCACAGCCACGAGTCGAATAATAGATATTAGGATGGCTTTTTTGTTAATTTTAAATGAACGTGTAATAGAAACTTTTTGTATTGTAATAGGCTATGTAACAAATAATAATCACATTGAAGTTTATATTGCTTTAACTAAATTGTTTGTGTAAGTTTATGATAATTTATTAGTTTCCTTTATTGTGTTAAAATTATTATTGTATGTGATTGTATTGCTCTAATTTTATATGAACTGATCATTTATGCGTGTGTGTAGTGATATATAATGAATATGATGAATGATAAATTGAAAAATTGAGATACCTTGATTTGATGATTTGATGAGTCCATGATGTTTAGACAATGTATGGGATGTGAAATTGTTGAGTATTGGAGTGTAACAGGTTTTTAGTCAATAACTTGGGACCTCCCGGTATAGAGGAAACTATACTGAAATTTTGGTAGATTTTCCAATTAAATATTTCCAAATATAATATAAAAAAAACTCACCCTAATAATTATAAGAAATCATGTATTGATTTCATGAAAATAATTGAGGATGTTACAGCTTGCTTCACTAAATTTTCTTTGATTACTACCATTAGAGTCTTTATTGCATTGTTGTGTTTGCGCTTTGATTTTTGTGTTCGTATCGTTTTTTTTTTTTTTTGCTATTTTGATCTCGTATTGTTTTCGTATTCGTAACACATTTTTTTTTATTGTTTTTGTTGATTGTTTTGAGTCTTAAGATTTGTGGTTGATCGTTACGAGGCTTTGATTTTTTTTAATTGTTTGTGATTAGTTCCTTAAAGAATTGAAAATGAGAGCATAATAGGTAATATGCGAAATCGTGAACATATTATCATGAAAAGCTAGAATTGGGTGAAGCAAGAGTGGAATGACATCATATTGAATGTAAACACATGAGGAAATGTGTGAGATATTTTTTGTTACTAATGTAAAATTTCAGATTTGATGATATCTCATAAATACGGGTAATCCCCTAAGGAAGACAAGACACCTTCCTTTCTTACAAGTTGTGCAACAAGGATTTGAGCACATGAAGAAATTTAATAAAATGCAAAATCAAATGGATAGGATTAAAGCTATACTTACTAATTTGTTGTAATTCCAAAGAGATCCTAATGCAAAAAGGTAAGAGAAACTAAGGCTCCAAGCTGTGAATGTTGATGATAAAAAAAAATTGTATGCAATTCATTAAGGTGAGCAAGGATGAACAAATTGCAATGCTTATTAAAAAAACAAATAAACTACTGGATGAATGGAAATCAGCATACCAATACCAAAAAGGAAAAAAAAATGATTAAATGGTGATTCAAAGACGTCAAATTTTAAAACTAAAAGTGAGAAGGTTGAAAACTTGTTAGGTTCTTATAACTTGTTGGAAAAGAAAATGAGAAAGAGTTCAAAAGAAAAAAAAACTATTGATACAACAATGATTTCATACCAAAACCTAGATCATTCACTAGAGGATAAAGGGGAAATTAAGCATGAACTTTAAAATGAGAGTAACAATGATGTCTATGAAGTTAAAGATTGCAAAAAAAAAAAACAAAAAGTTTTCTGAGATTTGTGATAATTTAAAAATTCTTTCACTAGACAATAAAAGTGAAATAACCAATGAACTTAAATACAATAACAAGAATAATGACTACGAAGTGGATCATTGCAATTTTATTTTAGAAGGCTTAGATGAATAAGATGAAGACAATAATGAGAGTTTGGTAGTTTTGGAGCACATACAAAATGCACTAGCTAATGACCATAGCATAAGAGTTCTTTCAATTGGTCTTATGGAACAATGTAAGAGTTTGTTGAGGAGCTTTGAGATGAAAGAAAATGGTGAATTGGTCAAAAGGAAAGAAAGAAAAGAGGTTATTTATGAAGAAAAGAATAGAGAATGTTGTGAACAATGTCTTTTACAAGAGAAAATAAGGTTTTTGATTCTTTGTTGGAAGATTAATAATAAGATGTATTACCCATAAAATAGTGTTTTTATTGTTGATTCGAGGTAGAGGTGAGCAAAAAAACCGAATAACTGATTAAACCGAGAAAACCGAAAAAAAACCGAATTAACAAATTAAAAAATCACAAAAAAATTCCAATTCGGTTCGGTTTTCAAAGTCTGAAACCATTGAACCAAACCAAACCGAACCAGTTCAACCAGGCCAGCACTTAAAAAAAAAACAAGTATAAATAGGATGTTTTTTCTAACCCTAAACCTAAATTAGCATTCCCTAAAAACAAAACTAGCCGCCCCCTCCCTCTGCTCTCTACATCTCTCTTCTTTGATTTTCCTTCATGCTCCATAATTGTTAAGTTCCTACTTCATGCTCCTCCTATCAAAGACACGTCCCTCTTCACTTTTGCTTTTAATTGTTTTATTCCTCCTATCAAAGACACACCCCTCTTTATTACTTCTGCTTTTTTTTTTTTATCCTTCTTCTTTCTATTTCTCACATAATCCTTTAATTATTGTATAATTTTCAATGCACATGTAACAAAAGAAGACTATTATGTTGAACCGTAAAAGGCTTTTCTATGCTCTCCTTGATGTTGGTCTTGTAAGGACAACAATTTGGAATCAAGTTTGGCACTCAATAGATGGTGAGGATTTATGTAAACTATTTGTAATTCATTTCCTCTTGTTCAAATAATAATGTTTTGATGGTTTTACATTTTAATAATAGATATCTTTTAGTCTTTCCTTTGTTTTGATGGCTTGTTGAGAAAGTCAAGATTTCTCAAAAAATAGGCACAGAACTATGAAAATATAAACAAAATGAAAATAGAATCCTTGAAACATATGGCCAATGGAAAAACCCAGAAAAAATAATTAGAAACAATATGAAAATAGAATCCCTGAAAAAATATGGCCAGTGAAAAAAAAAACCAAAAAAAAAACTCAATCGAAATAATTTCGGTTTAAATTGGTATGGAAGGGAAAAAACCGAACCGAACATGGTTGGTTCGAACCGATTTTCAGTTCAATTCGGTTCAAAAACTTGAAAAAAAATAATTTTGGTTTAATTATTTATTTTGGCTCAAAACCGAACCGGATCGAAAATGCTCACCCCTAATTCGAGGACAAATCCTTTTGAGAAAATAGAGAATGATGCAAATTAGTGGAATCACTTAAGGACCCATTAGAGGTACTAATTGGGCTTATTACAAGGTTTGAAATTAATAGGATCCAAGAGAAATTGATTGATATGATTATGGATATTAGGGTTATTAAGTTGCAAATTTGCTAGACTAAACCTTTATATACTGTTTGTGACATATATGAAGCTATAAGTGGAATTTTAAGATGATTATAATTGGACTGGAAACTAGACATCTTAATATTTACATCTATATTTGGTAGGCTAAATAACTCATCCAGACATGTGAGAATGACGTGTTTGAAATCAAACTTGAAATCTGCCAAGAAATAATCCCTATTGTTCAAGCATTCCTTATGCAACAACAATCCTTCTTTTACAAGGAATCCTTAATTTTCAAAGATACCAAGTTGATAGCTTGCAAATTGGACAAGGAGAGGAGATTTGGGCTTATTTTTCATAATGCATAATTTTACGTTAACAAACATAATTTCTAATATGCTTGTTGGATTATGCTTAAATTTTGTTAGAAGATTCTAAATGCCTTGTTTCTTATACGGTAAAAATTTCATTAGACATTAGAAAAACCTTGCGATAAGGTCCAAAAGCTATTATGCAGGATTTATATTATTTTTCTAGTTGGTTTAAGAATTTTTTTCCTAGGTGGTTTAAGATTCTTTTTTTCTATTTAGATTAATACTATTTTACTTCTTTAAAATATTTTTAGATATTATAAATAGAATTATTTATCTTGTATTTAGTTTTTTTACAAACTTTGATTTCAAAATAATATTTTGTTTGTTTGTGTGAGGATTGCTCATACTTATTGGTTTCTCATTAAACTGTCATAAACTTATAAGAGATCAATTGTCTTTGTGGTATTCTTTTTTATATTTTTCGTTCGCGATTCTTTATAATTGTGAGGTAGAGGTTTTATTCCAATAGTTTTGGTTCCTCAATTTAAGTAATCATTATCAACCATTCTTAGCCTTCAAGTTCACATCACCATGTCTTTTATTATTTTAATAAAAAATCAGGCATGCCTCTGCTTGATTCTCTTAGTCCTTTCTTTTTTTTGTTATTTAAAATTTTTATGTTTTGAAATTTTAAAATAAAATACTAACTATGATATTTTAAAATTAATCATATAATGTTATACTTTAAAAAATAAAATTTTTAATGATAGTTTTTAATCATATATATATATATATATAAAAAATTTTATTTTTTAAAGTATAACATTATATGATTAATTTTAAAATATCATAGTTAGTATTTTATTTTAAAATTTCATATATATATATGTTTATTTTATTAATAGCATAGTTTTTTTGAATAAAAATGTATAATGATTCGAAAAACAAGATTTAATTAAATTTATGTATGATCAATAAAAAATATTAATTAATTTTTTAATAATAATTTTATATAAAAATAATAAAAAATATTTTATTTCAATAAATATTCATTAGTAATTTTTTTAATATATATATATATAAACATGTTTATTTTATTAATAGCATAGTTTTTTTGAATAAAAATGTATAATGTTTGATCAGTAAAAAAAAGTAATTAATTTTTTTAATAATAATTTTATATAAAAATAATAAAATTTTTAATGATAGTTTTTAATCATATATATATATATAAAGTTTTAACTAAAAAGTTTTTCTTATTAAAATTAAAATTTTAATATTTTTTAAAATATTTCATTATCATATAATTAAAATAGAATCCTCTAAAACAAATCGTGATTGCATTGTATGAATTTGAGTGTGTTTAGTATTATGGTAGTTTTTGTAGTTATATTTTGAAAAATATTGTTTTTATAAAAACTACTTTTAGTTGAGGTTAGTTTGGAAAAATATATGTTTGGTTAAAACTGTGGTTGAAATTGAGGTTGAATAAAAAATATTTTAATATATTTAGTTAAGAATGTTTTTCATAGCTTCCTGAATGTACAACAATATCAGATAAAATATCATCAGGGATAAAATTGAGATTGCGATCAAATTTTACAAATACTACTTCATCATGGAATCTTCTTCTAATAGAATTATATAGTGTTATTATTAAACATTAATTTTTCAAATAAAATATAATATCTAAAAAATTTTATTAGAATTTTTTTATTTTACTGACCAGTTCAATACATTTAGATTGGGAGAGAACCCGTCTGCATCATGCGTATCCACTGTTTATAAACAGTGAAGACGCTCCACTTAAATTAATTCACGTGAACATTGAACAATGAAGCAGACGCATAGAAATTTTGCTTTTGTTAAAATATGATAACAGCCTTAATTTAAATGGATTCCATCCAAACAAAACTTAATATAACAAAACGTGCTAATATTTGTGGCTGACTGTCACCCTCTGCCGCAGCCTCAATGCCACACGTGCACTTAAGCTCTAACATCAATCAATCAATTTCTTTTTTCCTTCTCCTGTGAAACGAAGAAAACAAACTTGTGTGATTCATTCATTCATCAATCGATATCATCAGAAGTAGTAGCAGACTAACAGTTTGTAGTGTCTCATCACTCACCCATTCATTTATTACCATTTCCACCCCCTCCTCTCCCCTTGGTTTCGTTCTGTCTTTCCAATCACTAGCTGTCGGTGATTCCTGTTAGTTACCCTTCATTTCCATTGATCGGATCGGACTCTCCCCTTCTCTCTATCTCGCATTTGGTAAATAATTGAAGGGAGACCCTTTCAATTTCATTTTGCTCGATTTGAATTTCTTATTCCCTGCATTGTTTGTGTGTTTGTTTGTTTTTGTTGGTGATCTAGGGTTTTGTTTTCAATTTTGATTATTTTGCCATCTTAGATAAATTTAGTTCGATTAGGTCATCCTAACTCACTTTTTTTTTCCTAGTGCAGGAGGTCTGTTTTTTTTTTTTTCCTTACATACGAATGAGTTGAAATGGATTTAGATGATGTGGAGGAAACCAGAGAAGTAATAACAATTTACATACAGAGGTAGAGAGGAAGAGGAAAAGGAAGAGGTGGGTTTTCTTCTCTTGCTTTTGGCGTAAGGAAGCAAAGCACAAAAAAGGCAAACATGATTGTGAATAAGCCGTTGGTGTTGACTTATCTCTACCTTTTGATTTACATTTTGCTTTCGTCTGGAGTCATTTTGTACAACAAGGTAACCTCCATCACCATCACCATCACCATCACCATCTTCCTTATTATTATTATGCAAGTGTATCAGCCTAGGATATTATTGCAGTTTGCCACATCGTTACTGTATTATTTTGATGCTGTCTTTTCTTTTATATTTGAACCCTGAAATTGCAGTTAGTTAGCCACCACATCCTTTTGTTCATCAGCCAACATCTGGTCTTTGACATTGAATTCATAAAGAAATGAGCTGATACTCGCACCCAAAGAAGCCTAATTGTGTATCGTCACGCATTTTCTAACTGTTTGGTAGTCACTATGGCTGCCTGCTCATGTAGTTGACAGGCATCCAGTGTTTTCTTTTAATTTTCTATAGCATTTTCTTGCCTTCTATGAACTTTCCCTTGGGAATTAAACTCAATTCTTAATCTCCTCGGGACCAATCTGGTAAGGATTGCTTCAGTGTCCCAGTTATTCAATTCTTCCACCAGGGTGTAAGCTCTGAAGTTATGCCTAGTTTAAGCCAGTTCCTAGCACCTGTAGAGGTGACCCACTTTTGGTTCTCTACGGTAAATAAATCCTTTTTTGGACATATATACATGTTTACTTGGTGGTTAATGCCATTTTCATTTATGCAGCATCGTGGTTTATATGGTTTACTTGAAACTTAAGCTGTAATTCTATGTTTATCTTTTGAACTGAACTATTAATTGAAGTATGATTCAATGAATTTTATTGCAGTGGGTGCTCTCACCAAAATATTTCGACTTTCCATTTCCCATTACACTTACGATGATTCATATGGGGTTTTCAGGGGCTGTAGCCTTTTTCCTTATTCGTGTATTTAAGGTAATGACTTCCTACATAATTTGATTCCCTGTGCTTTTGGAGCCTAGATGGCTATTATGGGAATCACGAAACAGTCAATTAAGTTGTGGGTGACATGGTTTTAATTCACAGGAATGAACAAGACCTTATTTCATATGGCTGAATAGAAGACTGTGCATGTACCTCTTGTTTGAGCTCTTAAGTTATCATTTCTCTATCTTAGAATGTTATAGATTCTTTAAACAATGTTTTGGATTTATCTTTGGAAAATGTGAAGAATGTTAGTGCTAGAGTTTCTCAGTGATCAAGTAAGACATAAAATCTATGATAAAGAGTATCATATTCATTTGTTTTAGCTCATTCATTCATTCCGACCAGAAAAAAAAGAGGTGAAAACTTCTCATTTCAATTCCCATCATTCAGTGAATCCCTTGGCAGGTCCTTTATACAATGAACCTTTCTTTGAAGAACAAACTAAAATAGCCTAGGATTAGCTTTATGTATTCTTGTATCCATTTAGCTATACATTTCAGCATGTATGTGGAGCTCATATATTGAATTTTGAGCAGTTGCTCTGTAACATATGTTGCAAATGTATGGTAACTTTCTTCATGTTTCTCCAAAAAGTGTGATCTTACACTGGGTCAAGCAAAATACTTTATTGAAAGCTCTGTGCTTCTGCAATTCGTTGCCTTCTTTTAATCTCTTTGAGTACTGGAATTGATTTCTCCTTCTTTTCTGGACATGCAGGTTGTATCTCCAGTCAAAATGACTTTGGAAATGTAAGTGATATAACTTTGTTTTCATTCTCTGTTTGTCCATTGTCACTTTTCTGATTGTTTTTTTTTTAATAATTTTGCAGATACATAACCTGTGTTGTGCCAATAAGTGCCTTCTTTGCAGCAAGTCTTTGGTAAGAACTTAAATGTGAAAATGCTGTTCTGGTGAGATATGAGTTAATTTGGCTCATAGAAACTGTATGACAATAATATGTGAAACGAGAAATCTGGCATGTTATATATTCTTATGCCAGCCTTTGGAAAAAGAAATTCTTCAAAAGATTTATGTTGTCATCAGACCTGGATCGCTGCTGGAATACTACTGAGATTTATCATATATTAAGTAGGCAAAGTTTGGTTTGGCAAGATGATCTGCACTAGGCTCTTGTGCAAGTTTTATAGCAGTTTTGTGGTTCAGGTATTTATGGCCATGGCTTATCTCTTGAGCTTAGTCTGCGATTTGTAACCTTGTCCCAGCTTAAGCTGTTTTCCGAGCACAATTGAGGAAGGGGCCTTCCTTTCCTTAATTATGTTTTGTTTTTGCATTTGACCCAAACTCCTGTCTAGAAGAGCATAACATGAGTGATTTGGAAAATTTGGATTCCTATATATCCATATCCTAGCACACAGATTATTTTCCTGGGTGGGCTTTTGAATGGTACTTTCAATATGCTGTTTCCCATTGGCAGAAGTTTTATTGTACCAAGCAGGGCTTTTCTTAGGCGCTTAATGTTTTGAATTTGCAGCTTGATTTTGTTGTTGACCACTGTCATTTGCTTACATGTATGCTATTGCACTGGGTTTTGTGCCTCATTTATATGGTAGAACCTAGCCTTTCTATTCAGGGTTACACTCTTCTTCTTCTTTTTTTGTCGATAACTTATAATTGAGTTAGATTTTCTGCTGGACAATTTATTCTATATTTCTGTTCTAGAAATTAAATGCTTCGTGTTCCATACGTGTAGAAAATTCCAAACTCTTATGAATCATTTTGACTTTTCTGAGGGAGTGACTGTTTTGCTGTTTTCAATTCCTTGTCTTAACAGGTTTGGCAACACAGCTTACTTGTACATCTCAGTAGCCTTCATCCAGATGCTCAAAGCTCTAAGTATGTCTATGAAAAGTACAAATGTTGTTTTTTCAATTCTATGATAATGCTCTTTAAGCAAAGCTGCTTGGCTCCTTATAGTGGATGGGTATGGATTTTACAGTGCCTGTGGCAACATTTATCATGGCTGTTATGTGTGGCACTGACAAAGCAAGGTGTGACGTGTTCTTAAACATGTTGCTCGTCAGTGTTGGAGTTGTCATCTCATCATATGGGGAAATTCATTTTAATGTAGTTGGCACACTTTACCAGGTCACGGGCATCTTTGCAGAAGCTCTTAGGCTGGTTTTAACTCAAGTTCTTCTACAGAAGAAGGGCTTGACCCTAAATCCAATCACCAGCTTATATTACATAGCTCCATGCAGGTACTGTATATAAATGCTTCAAGATTTTTTTTTATTTCAAAGAAAATGATTTCATATGATGTTATGATATTGCTCAAAATTGCAAAATAGTCAGTCTCTCCTCTCTTTATTGTTTTGAGTGTTTTATGCTTGTCAAGTTTTATAGCATAATTGACAATTTGACATCAACTACATATATCCTGAAACTCCATTTCGAATCACAATTAGGTTTTGTAATATGATTTAATGGTGGTTGAAATTCCACTTTTAAGTTTCTTCCCATAATTGTAAAATTTGTTTTAAAAAAACCCTGTCATAATGCATAGATAATTAGATATGGTATCTAATGCAAAAGTATCATGATCTGCCTAGCTGCTATCTCAATCTACTGTTAAACACTGAGACTGCTGTCTGGGTGCATGTACTTGTGGATGAAGTGTTCCACGATAGTTTCTATGATTGGTAATGAAATTAGATTGATTGTTGTATTAGGGCTCAGCTGCTCATGTAGGAATAGTATTTTGTTTGCAGTTTTGTTTTTCTGTGTGCTCCTTGGTATGTACTGGAGAAGCCTGGGATGGAAGTTTCACAGATTCAGTTCAACTTTTGGATCTTCTTTTCCAATGCTCTTTGTGCGTTAGCCTTGAACTTCTCTATATTCTTAGTAATTGGTAGAACTGGGGCAGTCACCATCCGAGTTGCTGGTGTGCTAAAAGACTGGATACTCATAGCCCTTTCCACCATCATATTCCCAGAGTCTACAATAACTGGGCTGAATATAATCGGTTATGCAATTGGTATTTCTCTACTCGTACAAATGTGGAAGATTTTTATTGTTACTTCATCATTTACCCATACTTAGATTTTGTGTCGTTATTTTAAATATTTCCTTTTCTTCTTTTGTGCAGCACTTTGTGGTGTTGTTATGTACAACTACTTGAAGGTTAAGGATGTCCGTGCATCTCAGGTCCCTGAAAACATTTCGGATAGAATAGCAAAGGTTAATCTTCTTAATAGCCCTTGGTATCATAAGACTTGCTTTTCAATACAAGGTTTTTTATTTCTTTCATGTGAGTGATAAATGACTGCCAATATCAGTGGAAAAAAGTGGTAAAAGAATTTGATGAATACATTGTTAAAAGATACATCATAGTTTATAAATTAATCTCTGTATGACCGTTTTACTTCCATCCATTAGTTTCTTTCTGAAAGATTCAGAAATATTGTAAAATATTGGGAAAGTTACTGCCTGGTTAAAAAACAACACAGAGTTAACATATTTGTTCTATTACTTGAACTGTATGCTAGTAATGTGGATCATATGCTTGAACTGTGGAAATGGAAATCTTGATTGGTTGTTTGAACTCTTTCAAATTGTGTAGCTAACATTGTTGGACAACACACCTCTTAGCGTACCTATTAGCAGTTTATTAGATAATAAGTGAAGCACTGAGAATATTAGCCGAGTTAATTTAATAACCTGAAAACAAAGACACTCTTGTCTGTATAAAGTAAATCCTATCTTGGAGTTCAAGTTGTTGGTTTTGTAGAATTATTATCAATTGGAACAGACAACGACCATACATTAACTAATCCTACTTCCCATAAGACTGTTTTATCTTATCTAATAATTTAGGTTTCCATATTATTTTGTCATAGGATTGGAAATTGGAGAAGTCATCTGATACATTCACACCTAATAACAGCAGTGATAACAATGGAGGAGGTGGCGGGGGAAATATTTCTTCCTCTGATATGAATGTTGATGAAGAAGCACCTCTAATTCCATCATCAAGATTGTCGCACTTTGGTCGTACACAGCTTAGCAAGTAGCGATCACACTGTATGATTTTTGAGCCCGAAGATACAACTGAACTTATTTCAAGAGAAAAACAGGAGGCGAAGAAGCCAGTCTTAGAGAAGATGCTTTCATTCTTTGTTTGTTTCTTTTTGGGTAAATGAGTAGCAAAGCGGAGGGCAATTTATTGTAACTACACTTGTAGCATGTGCATTCATCGTTGTCGTCATATAGCTTATGCAGGTGGTATCTTAGGAACCATAGCTCTCCTTAATATAATTATTGCTGTTGATTTGGATACCATTTTTAGGAGGGTATGCATGGGGTTAGTATGTGTATTTTCTATTCCAGTTGAATTAGATTTGACAGTTATTCATATTCATGGGTGGAACGGGTTTTTTTTTTTTTTGAAATTAAGAGGGTATTTAAGAAATTCGATATCTTTGGTTGGCTGCTTTTTTCGTTCATTTTCTGAATTACGAGTTCATCTTTATATTTTTTTTTGGGGATAAATAAGTCTTTATTCTGTTCCATAGTGGTGTTTGGAAGTGTGAGTGGTTTTTTTTTTTGGATCCACATAAAAAAAAGTGTATTTTTTATTTGTGTAAGATGTAATTTATACTTTAAAAAAATTGTATTTTTTTAAAAAAACCAACCGCATCTCAAAGTCAAATACACACTAATTGCTTTAATCCAGCCTGTAGTTCACTAAAAGTTGATTCAATTGTCAAAAAAGAAAAAAAATCTGGAACGGGGATTTAAAGCTTGGTTAATGTGTTCAATAAAATTCATTAATTATCATCTGTTAATAAATATTACAAAGAGACGATAAAGTTTAATTAAACTGAGATTTTAAGCTATGGATACATTACATACAAAAAAAAAACATGATGCTACAATGCTTCTTATTATTTAACATTTTTATTTAATTATGTGTTAATAGTTTTTTTTTAAGAAATAAAAACTAAATTGAAATAAAATAAGTTGTCACATTAATTAATTTATTTTTTATTTATCTAGCTTTGCTTTCTATCATGGTTCCTTCCATGACTAGAGTTTTAATTCAATTATGTTGGAGGTAGTTCAGAATGACCTGTTTGACCAAACTAACTCAAACATGACTTGATTATCTTATTCAAAACCCAATCTAGCTTCCAAAATTTTTTAAATTTGTCGCTGTTTTAACTTTTGTCTGACTTCATGAGGCTCAATTGTAAAACTATAAATTGTCAAAGAATAAAATTAAAACAAAAAAAATATAGGAATTAAAACAAAAATATAACATTATATTAGATTGATTTTGGTTAACTTAAGCTAACCCGTTAAATTTATAACTCACATCATGATATGATTACAAGGAGCTAACTTGGCGTAGCCATATGATTTGAGAGAATATAGAGAAAATAAAGGAGGAGAAGAATTTCCAAGCTTCCTCCATGAATGGTGTCGGGTTCTCTTAAAAAAAAAAAGAGGAGATTTTGTTTTTGTTTACAAGAATGTCTCTCCTCAATTGTCCTACATGTTATCTCTGTCAAATATCCTATCATCTATACTTTTCATATTCCAATGTAATTTTTATTTCATCCAAGTTTTTACACCAATTAACTAGGAATTTTAACTCTTAGTCATATTTTTTTTAATTTATTATTTTTCAATTTAGAATGATGCTACTTAACACAAAGTTTACAATTCTCCCATTCTCCTTTTTTTTTAAGATTTTATTTGCAAAATCAATAATTACCTTCTTTCAAAAATAGGTCTAGATACTTCTTTTTAATCTTTGACTCTCTTTTCCAAGTCTCATCTTCTACTTGAGAGCTTCTACACATTACTTTTGTAATAACCCGGTTTTTCAAAGCTAAAACAATGATAATTTTTTTTTGTTCATCACAATATCATTCTGGGAATTGATAAACCGATTTCACTCATTAACGAGGCACGGTTCATATGTAATAACATCAATTAACCTTTCATAAAAAGTAATTATCACACATACACATATGTACATAGTCATAAGTTTGCATTCCTATACTAATAATAGTCATTATGAGTTTAAACAAAAGTATCGAATAACAGTTATACATTTAATACATTTTGTTCATACAAAATACATTGTGATCTAAAATGCGACTACATGGTTCTTTGCAAAAGTAGGGTCCCGTGAGATGGGTTTCCTAGACACTTTGTTAGTGTGACATTCCTGCTGTAGTACAAATATTTACAAGAATTGTAAACAAATAATGATAAGCAAATAAATAGTTAAAGGAAAACATTATTGTTACTTTCTGTTTAAAGCATAACAATCATAGTTCTTTCATATACTTGGTACATACATAACATAGTACACATGAGCGCATCAATTCTCGAAACTAACTTATAACTTTCAAATCTGGCCATCCACTACGGACGACGTTAACCGAAGCTAATCTTCAAACATAACCAGCCATTCACTTTGGAAGTTAATCATCAATCACAACTCGCCCATCCACTTCAGGTGCCATTAGCCAAAGCTAATCATCAATTCATCCTGGCCATCCGCTTAGGATGTCATTAGCTGAAACTAATCATTAATCACAACCCGGCCATCCTCTTTGGATGTCATTAGCTGAAGCTAATCATCAAACCCAAAACAAACAATTCCTAGACGGCTTGGTATTCATACTAACGCGATATTATGTCATTCGTAATAAAACATTTCATAAATTAGCATTATGTAAGAGGAAGGTGGAAACCACCTACCCGTTCCTCCCGTGGGGTGTCCTTGTCTTGTCGAAGGTCCGATCCTGGTTGCACCACCTAACACATCAATGGTCACAAATCAGTACATTTGCATTCAGTAATCACACAACTCGTCACCATATATATTTCAAGAATACACATGTTTATATTCAAGCGTTCCATATATTACAATCACACAATGCAATCATTATAGTCATTGAACCAATTCTAATATATAAGTCTGTTGTAGAAAATCGTTAGCGAAAGCTGGTTCGCTGGTGACGCTGATTCGTCAGCGAACTGATTCGTTGGAACAAGAA
>Ga0307511_10003795_pt1 | contig 15469 bp, 13 predicted proteins | sample 13_EM_MG_FD_200266 | JGI IMG/M metagenome (GOLD analysis project Ga0307511, IMG submission 200266) | Populus trichocarpa ectomycorrhiza microbial communities from riparian zone in the Pacific Northwest, United States - 13_EM | ecosystem: Host-associated > Plants > Roots > Unclassified | place... | reverse complement strand
AACTTAGGGGTACATCTCGCCTGCCAGGAAATATTACTATATTACTGAAAACTTAGCGGGAGTCGAACCCTGGCAGGTATATAGATCGGCGTTATCGATGCCCACCGCTGTGGATGCTAATGGGTACTATACCACTAGGCCACACAGGAGTGGGCGGTATACGTTAACATATAACCTCTAATATGAACCGCCCATGTGACTTGCTGGTTATTATCTGACTAGGTTCGATTGTAGCCGCAACAATGTAGCGGAGTAATGAAAAATTGTCATGAAGAGATCAGGATATGTATGCGTTGAATCCCATTTAGCCAATTTGTTTGAAGGGTGTAATAAATACAAGATAGTTTAGTCAAGTTACTATTGATATAACTATTTACACGGTCCGGCTGGACGGATTAGGATATCCCCCAAGTATTGAGGTAGTTTTCACTAACTCAGAAGCCCTCTCCGCCACACAAACCCCGTGAGGCGTACCAGTGCTTCTGGGTTCGGCTGTGATAATCGTTGTATTACTATGTGCTGGTACTGTTGTAGGTAATATATCTTAGAGATAGCCTTTTCTACAGACAGATATCAATCTTTAATACTTACATGTTCAAGAAGTGTTTAATTGAACTATTGGGCGACGTATACCTATTGCTACCACTTAGGTTCTGTCAATTTAATTGCCAACTTCAGCACCGTTTATCATTAATCCCTAGTTAGTAGCGAGAATGAATCAATAAAAACTGTTGGAGAGAAAAAAGCAAAACGAGTTCCCCCCAAGCCCTCCTCGGATAGGACTTAGGGGTACATCTCGCCTGCCAGGGAATATTACTGAAACTTAGCGGGAGTCGAACCCTGGCAGGTATGTAGATAGGCGTTATCGTTGCCCACTGCTGTGGATGCTAATGGGTACTATACCACTAGGCCACACAGGAGTGGGCGGTATACGGCAGCACATAACCTTCAACATAAACCATCAGTGTACTACAATCCGACTAAGAGGACCCCCCGTAGGCTGCTTACCCCTCAGCCGGCTTACGAGCCCGAGGGAATCACGAAACACCTGACTAGTGTCCATGCGATTATGCGGGTAACATCGATAGAACACTGCCCATGCACCTCAAAAGGTCAGATTTTGTACCCGGAAGCACCAGGCGCTGTATATGTAGAGCTATTGTTCCCTGTTAGAATGCAGTGCATGTCATTCCGCCCATACCTAGCTATATTACCTTGCAACCCGCCTTGAGCCTATTCACCTAGCCTCTCACCCTTGAGCCTATTCACCTTGCCTCACACGTTGAGTTGCATGTGCTATCATGTGCACTCATGTGAACGTTCATATGCACATTCACATGCATGTCTCGTTCATGTATATATAGCTCCTGTATTGCCTGCTACTTCTGTATATTCGTATATCACATCAGTTCGCTTCGTTATAGTAGCTAGATCAATACAAGCTTCTACCATTCTCTCTTATAGCAGGTCCTTCACTGGATCTACGACTCACCGCTCGCCACGTTCAAACATTCCCGAGTACCCTTCCCTAGGTATGTCTAGCTAGCAAACCCTGCCAATGAATGCGATTGGTAAACCATGGGCTAAAACTTGCTGTAGCTATCTACCTGTATACTCGAGAGATTATACATTCCAGTAGTGGGTTGATGTAGCCTCAGGGTAGGTAGGTCTGCAAGGAACTTGACCGACTGGCCGAGGTGGAGGCAAGTGAACTTCAAGATAGTGGCGTGCGCAGATGGGGCGACGGAATCCTGGAAATATATCAGGCCCCTCTCTACGGATCTGGGGCCGAGACTACATTACATCTGCCGCAATGAGGTCCAAATACGGGAGCAGTAACCCAATTATGTACAGTCAGTAGGGGGCGCTACCGCTAGCCTATCAGGGTAATACTTGACTACTTACGTTCCCAAGAGCATCTATGCTGCATTCAACAATATTACATTATCCGAATTATCATATGTAGGAATTAATGCAGTAGCCGACAGTTTGTGCATGAATCAACTCACAACTACTAGCAATTTAAGCTCCTAGGAACTACTTCCAATGTACCTCTGGTTGCATGATGTAGCTAGCCTAGAATGACGCTATGAAGTGTCGATACATGCCCGCCTTCTTCCTCGCTCTCATTCTCCTTCTCTCGATCATATGCCCTTTCCCCGGGCCCCATCCCTATCAGGCTTTCGTTTTGTTTATCCTGAGCATATTTCCTATGTACTATCCTCACGGCACCAGCCTTATGTTTCCCTTTCGAACAACCCCGCCTGTTGTGCTACTTGATACGGCCGGTGGCTGGAAAGGCTCGAGCCTGCCTTAAAAATGACGAGCCGGCTCGTGCCCAGGCATACTCTTGAGTTAACTCCAATGCCCCTACACACAGCCCCTCAATGTGTGGTCACCAAAATCTCCCGCAGGATCTAAAATTGCACTCCCGGTATGATTTCGAACCACATGGGCTCTGTCAATTGGTACAGCTACCATGTGTCGGAAACCATCACCTAGGTCTCCCGGGGTGCTACAAGACCCATCTATTGATCATTAGCAAATCTCCCACCAGTATTCTTATAGCAATAATAGTGCATACCCGCTCCTCTCCTGCTTTTGCAAGATTCTTAGCTTCTGTGGATTGCAATGGCGTAAAATCTTCGTGGAGAGTTTCTTATGCTTGAGGTGACTATGTCTTGACGGGAATCTGTCCCTAAATGAACGAAGTTTATGAGCGGGATTTCACTTAATATCATCGACTAGATATAGATCCATACCATCCCTAACCAATCCAGAACATAATCCATGGACACCTATTTGAAGTTGTGTACAACTGGATTACTGGTATTGAAGCGCGCCCGCCGCAGTGTCTAGAATTTGGGCCCCCATTTCGAGTGAAGCAGGATGAATGCTTGTAACGGTGCGATATTTATAGAATTATATCTTAACAGCAAGCGTGCCGGGTTAGCCGGAAAAGCAACAATTCTCCATGGTTTCTATAAGCAGAGTCTGCATTAGTATCACAGCACATTATTGCCATATGAGCTCCATCCTCACCATTTTAGAGGGCCAGACTCAGGGGATCGGTCGAAACGAGGGCTGAGTATGCATGGGTTTCTTAGGTTGGACGGTTTGGGCTGATAAGCATGCACGGGATCGAGGGTTACATCCACGCTTCTCTAGTCCAACGTGCTGTTCGGCTCCGTCTAGGTCGGAATCAGTTGGGGCAATGCCTACATATCAGGTCATCGACATGTGTACCTATGGTAATGTAACAGGGTTGAATAATGTAGAAGAGTTGGATAATGTAGAAGGTTGGATAATGTAGAAGGTTGGGTAATGTAGAAGTCCCATTTCCCCCCCCGCTACAATTTGCTGGCTTGGGGTAGTAGGCTCGATAGGGGTTGGATAATGTACAAGGGCTCAATAATGTAGCCCTCACCCTCTCCTCCCGAGGGATCACCCAAGTATCTGCCCTAAACAGATCCAGGTAATTTTCATGGGAAACCTGGTATTGGTGGCTTGCAGAGCCCCACTTGTGTGAAAGAATACCTCCGCTCTAGCTCTAGTTGATTGAGGAAAATAGGTTACCCCTTGTAGATAATAGTGTTGAGCCAGATTGCGATCAGTCGCTCTCCCCAATTAGGCCTGCACTGGAGGATGTGGGTAAGATGGAATAGACCAAACTTAGTTCATATTTCGAAGGAACGCCGGCAGGGAGGGGGCCCCTGAGATGATTTGGGAGTGAATGTATCTTGGTGTTCCTTGCATTGGGTTGTGTATGTACCACACTGAGCCTCAGAACTAGGCCCTTGAGCTCGTTGGCAAGTCATGGCTGTTCCCTGGCGGGGCCTCTCAGAAAATTCTTGGATCTCGATCTAAAATGCAATGTTAGACAACACAGCAAAATGAGGGCAAAGGGGCATTACTGGCTGTATCTCTAACTCCCGGGTGCCTTGTGATGGATGTGGTAGAGAATCTGGAAGATTTTGCACACGATTTAGGAGCTGTCCTTGGTGGAGTATCTGGGGAGGCCCCGCAGCTGATACAGGGCCTGATGTACTGAGAAAGATTAATCGCACGTATTTGCTCCAGAATATTGTCGTTGGTTCCCCTCGTTGAAAGTCCTCAATAGTCTGAATACGGGTAATGATTTGCCAAAGAGAAGCAAGATATGGCACAAGCCTCTTGTAGAACGGAAAACGCAGATGCCCATGCAGTCACCCACTGCAGAGCGGCCACCACATCACCTTCGACTGCCCCCGGCTAGACAGGATAAGAAAGGACCTGCTGGGTCCACGGAAGACATGGGAGGAACTCGACGCCCCCAACTGGCGCAAGGGCGAGGGGGATGACAGTCACTGGGATACGATCGAGGCCTACTTCGATCACATCTACACAGAATTTTCTTAGAGCATTCGGCGGTTCGGAGAAGCGCTGTCAGGTTTTCTTCGAAGATTTTGGCGGTTCTTTTGTCAGACACATTGAAATCTTATTGTACATAGGCGCGTGGGCGGGCCAGATTAACTTGGCAACCCTTGAATCCTCCCGGGTTCCCGGGGGGCTCATCATGGTCTCTCGTCGGGACCGCATATAAGTAATGAATATGTAAAATAAATAAAAATAAGCCTCTTGTAGAAAGGTAATTTAAAATGTTTATAAAATATTCCTCAGTAGGGTTATCGCTCAAGTATCAAAATAATATAAGTTATAGTATTTGTGTTGTATGGAGTAGAAAGTAGTTTGTGCTTGTGTATAGGTGTGTGGTGCCGAGAGGGCAGAGGTTGTGGAGACAGGAAACTGAATAGTGGGTGGGATGAACCAGACTAGGTGGGATGTGGGACCTTATGGTAGGATAGTCTGGTTGATGGTAGGACAACAACGAGCGTGACCGTGACTGCGTTTATCTTGATAACCAGGCGGTGGCCAGGATGCCCCTTGGCATGAGTGTGTGGGGGTTTTTATCAGGGTCGTGCAACAGAGTCCTATTTTCAGCTGAAACCCGCATACATCACCCCCGGAGTACGGTACTTCTGGGTTAGGCATTGAAAGCGTATTGGACTAGATTCGCCCGAAGCCTGGAGATAGATCCCTCATGAGTGTGAGACTTGGTAATATTTCAGAGCAGTATACCTATATCCCCACATGTTTACTGGACCCTTTATTGATAGTTTTGACACAATAGAAGCACTACGAGGTACCAACTAGGCTGTATTAGCATGGGGGGGAATCTCAAGGAAGGGCTCGATAGTCGACACCAGGTACATGGGCCACTCGCAATTGCTTCGGGCCATCCACTGGAAGGTGAACGCGATGAATAGAAGCAAAACAATAGAGACATCATGGGTTTGTATGCACCTGGAGTCAGATGAACCTGTCATGAACCTACCTTAGTATGTTGCTTCATGACTACCTAGCAAGGTCATGCCTCAAGATTTCTAGTACTTGTAAGCCTACCTATCCCTTTACTATCCCGAGCCTATGAGTATAGTGCCGGCTAACAACCCTCTTACGAACCAGTCCTTCATGTCTGGTGTTCCACTAACCTCGATACCACGCCCATTCACTCGGCTCCCTTAGCTGATCTCTCCCAACCCCTTTACATCGTTCCCTCCCTTCAATCAGCCAGCGGAGGTCTAACTCAGTTCACGGACAATACTGCCCACTCAACCCGAACGCTTTTACTTTTGTGCAAGAACGATAGGCCAAATCGATTCCCTCCACTGTAGTACAAGAACTATACACAAAAGGCACATCCTCTAGTCTTAGATTAGAGTTACCGGAACATTCGAGAGCTCATATTACCGTCATGGATTTGATATCAGATTTCTTTTTGGGGATAATACAGTTCCACGTGGATGGAAGATTGGCAGGCAGATGGTGGGGGGTACGTCAGAGGCGGAGCTTTGGGATGAGTAATGAGATATTACTGACAGCGGAAATCGATCTCTCTAGGGACAAATGAGCCTGAGAAGTGCGGCGAGGGCGATGGAACTATCGAATGCTGTGCGAGTAGGGATGGTAATAAGGCAACAGGGAGGCCAGGGTACAAAGAACTCGGAAGCAGGCATACATACATAGAAACCTACTAAAAGACATACCGTGAGTTCCCAAGGCTCTATTCATGCGCCTGGTATTCGGAAATTGGGCAACACAGTTATTGTATTGTTAACAAACCAAAATTTTGTGTTTAGAACCGACGACAGGAAACCGAGTGGTGATGGTGCCTCATCGGGGTGAGGTTTCTGCAAGAATCACATGTTGGATGCTGCTTGCTTCATAAGCCTCCACTTCTCAATCTCCTTAAGGCCCTTAAAGTCATCCAATTCATTCTTTGAGGACGTTTGAGCGATGACAGGTATGACGCCCAATTTAAGAATTCTACACAGGATTGGCATCAAGGGTCAGTCGCAGATCTCCTGCTGAGGTACATCACTATCGGTAGGAACAAAATCTACGGCACATCAACTCCCATGAAATCGGATAACTAGGCACTGGACTACCTACATAGACAGGAGATACGAAAAGCTCTATTCGATGAAAGGTCCCCATGATTACCAGGCGGTGTGGGTTTGCCTTCGCCGTACTCGTCGCGCGGTTTCCATCAACAGTAGTTCAAATGATGGCCTATTGACACAATCGGGGCAGAGATGAACCGACCGTTGTGGAAAATTGGCCCGATTTTGTGCTGTCCAGTCCGAATCCACACCAGCAGCAGGTGGAAGATCGAGGCATTGCTACAGTTACATCTAGGTCAGCAAGACGAAGTACACTGACCTAGATTTAGGTTACCCACATCACACCCCGGAATATAGCACCACGAACAAAAGCCTCGGTATTCGGGCTTCCTCCGGAGTCCACCGCACGTCCAAGGAGCACAGCCATTAGAAATCGAACCTCGACCAGCGAAGCGAGTAATTGTTGCAGTGGCGTTAGAGACCAGGCTGAAAGAGCGAATGTCTCGCTGGTGGAGATGTGCGGCAATGGACTGAAATATTTCGGGGCAGCTGAACAGCCTGTTGAAATATTCCTCTACAGGGTACATTCGGCCTGCTACCCTTGTGCGATTTTCCGGAGATCTACTCAGGTTCAAAATCAGACGCGGATTGATAGAGCCAATGGTTTTGTATCTCGACCCTTGCTCGGCTCGATCTTCCTCGACGCCGACTATATCTCCCAACCTCCGGGAAGCTGAACTTGGCATCCAGGGTAGGGAGATGCGTGACATATTGCTCAAGACGGAGTGTATGTTCGAATATGAAAAATATGGAGTTAATGTCAAAGAAATAATCAAGCTTCCTCCCCGGAGCTTTATTGACGTGCGGCTGATGGTACTTGAGATGCATGCCAAGCATGTGATATAAATAGCGGGTAAGACAACAGTTCCTTCTCCGTGATGCCCAAAGCTAATTGGACTACCGGGCTTGCCCATACTATTTCTATTTGCACACAGGTCCAGGGGGGCGTTTTATTTTTATTTTTATTCTTCCATACATGCTGTCGGAGGTACTTTCACTAGGCCCGCTAATACCGACCGGATAGCAAGCACGGATATTCTCAAGAAAAGCCAACCAGAGTATCAAGCCTTTACCGACATACATCTGAACGTACGACATGCGAAAGTAGTACGAGTCGAGCATATAACCTCACTGGAATCTCCGGCAGCTATATAGGCTTGCAGAGCGATATAAGTAGTTATAGGTAGCTAACAAATACGGAGCCTCTCACATCCCTGTCACAGGACCCAATAGCTGCCGCACATCGCATCGAAATTTACACTGTGGTGGGTCAGCTGGAGCCCCGACTAAATTCAAGATAAGTACAAATATTAGTGCAAGAGTTGAGCTCGAGCGGTGGAACTAGCTTAACGCTCAAGTGGTAATATCTTGGTATTGGAATAGAACACATTCCCTCCGCAAAATCAATCACGGAGCAATGAAACCCCTTCTGCTATGATCAAGTGGGAATACCCACATTCCTTCATCAACCTCTATTTTATACTCCAGTAGCTTCTATCAAAATAGTACGTGCAGATAGGCTTCCCTCCCTCTTTAGTGCTTGTACCATGGAGATGCCAGGGTAGTTGACCAGGGAACAGGGTGACTTCCCTAATCGACCGTCCGCCTCTACATGGAAGCAGCGTGCCCCACCATGTTCACCCAGCCGCCATGAAAACCCTCCAGCCAGCCCGCACCGTTAGCACTTTATGCTTGGTTGGGTTGCGCAATCGCCGGCCTGGCTGCTGGTCCTCATCCCTCCCCCTGTCGTGTAGTTGGTTGGTTGCTGGTGGTTCTTTTCTCTTCCAGTGGGGGCGTGGTCGTTCGCTCCTTCTGCTGCCCTGACACTGTTGCTGCCTCACTGGTTGATTCCGGTGTCAGTTTGGCTCCCGGTTTCGAGTGTGGCTTTTCCACCGTCCAACTGATAGCTCCATGTCTCTTCCCCACAGCCGGAGTCAACTATAACTCGAGTTGGAGTGGTGTGGGGTGTTGTTTATAGGTACCAGGTGTCTCGCTCCCTTGTTCTTCGAATCAGCTTTTTAGACATAACTAACCTTCCTCTAATATTCGGTAGTTATCCCAAGTCTATATAGTGGGTGATAAGAAGGTGGCGCGGTAGTTTCTCCATCAAAGGCGGAGTATATATTTCGTGGGCAGCGGGCTCGCGGGCTCACGGGCCCTCTCGTGGTGCTGTCCGCTTGTCTGCACCTGTTCCGATGGTTGAGACTTGACCTTTCAAAGGTGGTTGCTGTCGACAGCCGTTGTGAGGGACTGTCTCACGTGGTGTAGAGCCGTTGTCTAGGATATTGACTGCGTCGCAGTTCGAAGGCCATAACGTCACCGGAGGGCCAGCCATCTCATCATGGCCCCAGCCTAAGTAAATACTTAACTATCTAAGGTAAGTAGCCTCGGCTAGGCTAGTTAACTACACAACAAGACAACCAAACTACAATAAGCCTGATTAAAACAAGACTACCTACAAGCCTACCAAACCAGACTAACCAAACACCGAGACAAACACCAACCAACCCCAACAACTATCAATAGTTCCCAAACCTTCCCCGATGGTTGCCGCATCAAATCACGCTTCATCATCACGGACTGTGCAGACATGGAAGCAAGCTAATGTATCCTTCGCTGCAAACATGGAAGCACTCTGGAAGGAAATACTGGGGTTAGTGTTGCAGGACGTGCCAGAAAAAGAACTCACAGCTGGACAGACCAAAGTACTCCGAGGTCTTGGATGGCTCGCCGAAGGCCTCGCAGAGTTGGGGTATCTTGATTTGAATGTGTTCCCTTCTTTTCAGACGTTTGCAAATGAAGGCCTCTTACCACTTCCAACCTCTACAGACACACAAACCGACCCACGGCCCCCAAGAAAAAAGCGAGCACCGGGTGAAAAGAACAAGGTAAAGGAAGATACCGTTGCATCATCGTCAGGCGATAAAGGCGAATCTACAAAAGATGCCCCATCATCACGACGACGGCGTAGGCGCAAGCGCAAAGAGGGTGCATCAGTAGGTGACGATGATAAAGATAGGAAAGGAAAAGGGAAGAGCAAGGAAGATGGTTCAGTAGGTGACGATGATAAAGATAGGAAAGGGAAAGGGAAGGGCAAGGAGGCGGCAAAAGGAGGCAAAGACCAGGTGAAAAAAGAGGGCGGGTCAGTAAAAGTATCGAAGACAGAACGTAAGCGCAAGAGGCCAGCCCAGGGGGCAGAAGACTCACCCCCTCCCTTGCCCCCCAAGCCACCCGTTGGCCTGGAGGGAACTGCTATAGTCATTCATGGTGTTCCCACCTACCGACGAATCAGCGATCTGCTGATCAAATTGCTGTTCGTACCAGAAGGTACGGAAATAAAGTCATTGCGTTGGCTTCTGCCAGGTTCGCAAAGGGCTGGTAAAAAGGCTAGTTCACTGGTGATATATCTCAACACGGATGAGGTACCCGAGGGTCTGGTTGTAAGGTTGGGGAAGAACAAGATGCGAATGACTCGGTACGAGTGTGACCGAGGAAAGGTAGAGGGTGATAAGCATGAGGATGATCCTGGGGACCATGAGGCGCGTTCTACCGGGAAGAAGCCAGGTGACTCAGTGGAGAAACCAGGTGATTCAGGGGAGAAAGCGGAGAAAGCAGGTATCTCTGGGCCAGAAGGGACTGTCTCCGGCAAGGGTGCGAGTGGTTCTGGGGAGAAAGCGGGTGCCTCAGGAAATGGTCCCAGTAATTCTGCAGAGAAGGCGCTGCAGAATGCGAGTGGTTCTGGGAAGAAACCAGGTGATCCCGGGGAGAAAGCAGGTGGTTCAGGGGAGAAAATGGAGAAAGCAGGTATCTCTGGGCCAAGAGGGACTGTCTCTGGCAAAGGTGCGAGTGATTCTGGGGAGAAAGGGGGTGCCTTAGGAAAGGGTCCCAGTAATTCTGGGGAGAAGGTGCTGCAAAAAGCGAGTGGTTCTGGGAAGAAACCAGGTGATCCCGGGGAGAAAGCGGAGAAAGCGGGGGCCTCTGGGCCGACGGCTACTACCTCTGAAAAAGGTACGAATGGTTCTGGGGAGAAAGCGAGTACCTCTAAAAAAGAGGGGCATAATTCCAGGTGGGAGGCGCCGCAGAAAGCGGGTGATTCTGGGATGACGGGACTTGCGCAAAGGTTCGGGCTCGGTGGGTTTCTCAAGTCTACCTACCAATAAACCATGAAATAAGGCAGTATCTCCAATTGGATTTTCCAAGGTGTCTTTTTGGTATTGGGAGTTTTGTTTACAGTAGGTACTTTTTACATTGCGGTGCGCAAATAACTTAATCAGTCTTCGGGGACTTGGATAAATAGAACATTATCCAGCCCATGTCAAGATGGGGCGAGGTTATTATCAAGAATATACATGGATTCTGAAGACTTCACGGATACTTTTGTGTATGATCAGATTATTCGAGCTGGGGAAAAAGAGTAATGTTAATAATAGCTAGGGGGGTAGTGGATTCGATGGTTGCAAGCAAGCTAACTGAGAGACTTATCATCCAACATATATATATAGGAAAAAATAATACCCCGTGATATTCCAACAATCGACCAACCCCAATTTTTCCATTCCACTCTGTTCAATATCACAATGTCGAATATCGGCCGATCCGTACACTACACATATCCACCCAACCGGCATTGCCGAGCTGAGGCATACTTCGTTCTGGCAGATTGAATATGCAGAAATACAATCTACAACTAGTATGCTCTGTAGGCAAGTACTGGTGTAGGGGGCTTTGGTAGCTTGGCCGGAGGGATTTTAGTCACGTATCGGGCGTCCGAATTGAGGGTAACGGAATTCCGGTGAGATAGGGGATTAAGTCTTAGTGTGTAATATCCCATACCCAACGATAACCTGAATTTCCTGCGGCTGCTACAATTAAATCTCCATACCAATAAGCTACACAGCTTCAAACGAGGATCCAATCCTCCAGCTCAACCCAACGACGATACGGTACGTACCTACTCCATGCACCTTCGAGAAGAGATATACTAGAGTGCCAGCACAGGTAAGCGTCCGAGACGACGCAACGTGGAATTTCCAATTGACCAAAATGTTAGTCAAAATACCTGTATATTGCACTGGAATTCACACAGTCGAGAGTTTGATCCATCATCGCTGCTCCGCAGCTACATCATTAGCAATTTGTGAACACCAAACTTCAAAACTCCTCTGAACTCCCGTGGCTTGAACCAACCCTGTCAACGTCGTAATGGATCCAGATAGTCCTGGGACAGGGATAAAACACCTCGCCGGATCACTTCCCCTACCCATATCGCCACTAGGTAGCCTCCTCTCCTACCACCTTCAATGCAAACGGTGCAACAAAGGGGAGTAATAACAATGAAAGAAACACCACTCCCGAGTCCTCAGCGTTCACCAATCCAACCTCATGAACTGCTTCAATCTCAATCCCAGCCCCGACATCCGTTACAACCAACCCTCCATACTTATCATTCGGTAGCACAAGGAATACTCGAAGGCCGACCCACCTCCCCGCAAGGCCCATTCCCTCCATAATTTATCGACTGCGCCGATATTACTAACATCTCTCCCAGGGGAGTAGGCGTCAGTCCGGGCACCCTCCTCAATTCACACGACCGCCGTCTTGCCCACGCCCAGCTTCGTAATCAAACCGCGACTCAGACACAACTAGAGGTGAGGCCAGTATCCAAGCCGGCAATAGTTACCCCTTTGAATTCCCTTGTGGCAAACCACCCGCGACCAAGGAGGACCAATAGTGGAACAGATATTGCTAGGGCGGGGGCATTCTCTCCCCATACGAGGGGTACTTTTATCGGCGCTCGTGCTGATGGCCTTGAAGGGGAGTTGCCGCCAGCCCCACCGAATGCCACTTCGCCCCAACAACTCGATGAAGGTACTCAACAATCCTACTGGAAGTCAATATCGACACCGAGCTCCATTGTCAACTGCTGACCATCATTATCAACATGAAGATCAACATCGAGTTTCATCCTCAACCGCCGACAATGATACTCCTACACAATGTCCCTCCTACGGTGCGATACATCCAAGGCAATTATTCGACACCAGTGGCCGCAAGACGTCAGGTTTATTGCTAGCGATGCAGAGAGACTTTAGTAAATACGTCCTACGCCTGGGCACGGGACGCTGGACTGTCTCGGGATGTGCCTACGCCTGGGCACGAGCCGACCGAGCTCGAGACTGCCTTGAAAAATGACGAGCCCAGGCCTAGATGTGCCCCGCGAACGACGAGACGTCTCGCTCCCAGGCATACTTTAAGCCCACAACTCTGCACATCCGTAGCCTTGAGAGTGTCTCCATTGCCCGGGCGAGTACCAGTGCTCGACCACATCCTCCCACTGACATTGGAACTGTTTTTGCCCAGGTTCGTGGCCTTCGCCGCCGTACTCGACCATAATCACAGGGGTATTCACTCCTTGTCTGACCCCTTGCCCGACTATGGCAGGCTGACTCGTGGTATCGAATCCTCAAAGCTGTACTTTCGCCAGGAAATTTACCTCTGGTCGTCTCCAGGAGGGTGAGAATCGACAGGCTCATCTCCGTCGGGAGCGATTGTTGGAGGAATTCCTAGACAAGTAGTCAGCATGATCATGGAGAAGGGCATGTGGTGTGCTTTGACGCCCAGGATAGGGGGGATGCCCCCCTCTAGTGAAACAAAGCAAGAGTAGGTGGAGATGACGATTGTAATACGGGCAATATCCCACCGGACAATGAGAGTAGTCTGGTTGTTTGGAGGGCTGATGAGGGGAATGGGGGATTATGGCTGAGACCCCGAAGCTCGATATGATAGTCCTATGATACTTTAGACTTCGGCCTCCAAGTTGGATATCAAACAGCAAACCATAGGTACTCCCAATAGCAGTACTAGACTCTATATATTGTAAATTTGACCATTTATATCAGTGTCTAATAAACCTGCGTCAACGACTCTTACATACAGTCAGGTTTATTTTTCCATTAGCAAGCTAAACCGTCAATTGCAAGGACATCGTAAAATTTTCACCAATCGGGAATCAAACAGTCAATCCACCCGTTTCAGCAGCAAACCACAAGTAAAAACTATGACAAAAATTCCTGAACATGGCTAGATTCTACCCACCTAAGTCCTTCTGTGTACTAAATGTCTCCTAACAGAAATCTCAGGTAAATTCCAATCCTTCTCTCTTTAAACAATGTTCGAAAGGACGGCCCCGGGAGAAAACCTGCCTCCGAGCCTAGTAATCCCGCCTAGTGATCCCGCCTAATCACAACAACTCTCTACCACCCCAACATCACTATCTTCGCCATCAAAATCCTTCACCAGCGCCTGTTTCTTCCCATCAATCACGCCAGGATAGAGCCCTTGCAACTTCTCCCTCCCCGCCTTACACTCCCTCTTAACCTTCGCCCTAACCTCCGCCTGCCCCACTATATTTTCCAAACTGAACTTCAAACTCCCCGATGCAGCCCTATGCACGGAAGGCGGCTTTTGGTGCATATACGTCTCAATGGACGTATCCGCCTCAATCACACTAAATTGCTGTCCAGAAACCTTCCTGGCAGTAACTGGACGGAGGAGTGGAGATGAAGTCGACGTAGCGCCAAAATCCCTTATATTTGTCTCAAAACACCCCTTGGCGCCGCCGGAGGTACATGCTAGGTATGAACCGTAAGAGGTAGTTCGGGAGGACATACTTCCTCGTGGGAGTCCCTCAGGGTAGACACTTTTGCCTTTGTTACGACCACTACCAAAAGGCTTCATACCGTTGCGGAATCCAGACCGGAGTTCTTGGACTAAATAGCCATGTCCTTCGCCATCTTTGCCCGCAGGGAAATTTGTTCCCCCGTTCGCGGCTAGTGTTGCAGATAAACACGGCGTAGCGACGGCGTTGTAGATGATGCTAGGGCGGCCGGGAGTAGGTCCAGCGAAGTGGTTGGTGCAGAAAGAGCCAATGGTGGAAATGGTGGATATGGTGGAATATATGTCCCGGGGTGGCGTGGAAGTAGCATGAGGGGCAATGTGGACTTGTTTGGAGCTGAAGCTATCGGGGCTGCAGGGGGGCCATGTTAGTTGTGAATACCACCTCCGTGCAGTGGGAGCGGGAAGTAGAATTGGGGCGGAATTGTAACACAAATCAAAAAAATAATACAGGAAGTGAAAAATCATCGAATTATCAAAGACATGGAAGAGGAAATTTTCAACTCACAAGCTCCACGGACTCCCAACGTTCCGATATTCCCACTCCTCGCTCTCGTCACTGGTCTCTCCAATAATAGACTCTGCATGTGTAGCACCATCTCCAGTATATGCAGTATCTGCCTCATCCCCACCATCAAACTCGGAACCCGCGCTTGCCTCACCTCCGCCATCGAACTCGGAATCCGCGTAGTTTTCAGGTCTACCGCCACCACGATTACTGTGTCCCCCCGCCAGCACAGTTGCGGTGCTCACAGACACAATACTCCCCGAGATAGTAGCTTCCGAAATGGCTCTCTTGTTATCCAGTTGGACCCTTCCCCGATGCTGGTGTTTTCTGGCCTTTTCTCTTGCACGTCGTGAAAGGCGAGTCTCCTCTCGCTGTGCTTCTTGCGCCGCCAGGAGCTCCCTATGCCTACTCCTAACATTAGCCTCCCACTATCACAAAATGTATGACCAGGAGAAGAAAATTGCTCACCTCACATGCCCTCGCCAGATACTAGTCGCATCTGGGGCACTCCCCTCACTGAGATACGCATAATCCCCTGGGTCCTCCATGTCGACTTCATATGCCGGATGAAAGACCCATCTGCTTGGCATATCCTCATCTTCTGCTAGCCTAATCTCGCCCTGTGGGCTGTCACTCCCGGGAATTCTTGTAGAAACACCCATAGGAATTAATGTGCCAATGGATAAGTCTGCAGACGCCGGGTCGGGAAGACTCCTCTCGATCACAGAACCGTAATTCCCCATCCTCCTCTGACCATTACTGACTCGGTCTCCCCCACTTGAAT
>Ga0307511_10003794_pt1 | contig 15471 bp, 16 predicted proteins | sample 13_EM_MG_FD_200266 | JGI IMG/M metagenome (GOLD analysis project Ga0307511, IMG submission 200266) | Populus trichocarpa ectomycorrhiza microbial communities from riparian zone in the Pacific Northwest, United States - 13_EM | ecosystem: Host-associated > Plants > Roots > Unclassified | place... | reverse complement strand
TCTCAGGCCGGCAACACCTATGACGTGATCCACTACAACCTGACGGACGGGCCGTTGTCCGAGGGATTGCCGACAGGGGCCGCTGGCCTCACCCGCGTGATCATCCCGGGCGGCGGGGAGATCGTCCCGTCAACGGCGAGTTCGTCGGCAAAGGACGGTGGCAAGGAGAGCGTGGCCATCTTCGATGAGCCGCACCTCTACACCACCGCCGAGTTGAGGCGGATGTTTCGGACGGTGGACCGCAACCTACGCAAGCGGCGCGACGCCGAGCCGTGGGCGCTGCTGACGTCCACCATGTACCAGGCCGGCGAAGACTCCACATTGGAGGAGGTCGACCGCCAGGCGCAGGCGATCCGGGAAGGACGCTCCCGCGCCTCGCGGCTGCTGTGGGACCACCGCGAAGCGCCGTCCGATGTGGATCTCACGGACATGACGGCGATGGTCGCCGCCCTGGCCGAGGCTTACGGGCCGGCGGCCGAGTGGATGGACCTAGCCGGCATTGTCGAATCGGAGTTCTGGGATGTCACCAAGAGCGTGGAGGAAAGCCGCAGATACTTCTTCAACCAGCGCGCGGCCTCGGCCTCGGCGTGGGTGTCGGCGCAGGAGTGGGATGCGTGCGGTCTGTCCGATCGGGACGCTGTGGCGCCGGGCGACACGATCGCAATGTTCTTTGACGGCAGTAAGAACGACGACGCGACCGGGCTTGTGGCGGTCCGGATCTCCGACGGCCATCCGGTCGTGCTGCACGTCCAGGAACGGCCCGACGGGCCGGCGGGCAAGGCTTGGGAGGTCAACCGGGCCGAGGCAGACAGGGCGGTCAGGGACGCGTTCGAGCGGTATGACGTAGTGGGTTTCTTCGCCGACGTCCGCGAGTTTGAGAGCTATGTGGACTCGTGGGCGTTGGCGTTCGGTGACCGGCTGCTGATCGAGGCGACCGGCGGCCGCAATCATCACGCGGTCGCGTGGGACATGCGTTCCCGGACGGCGGAGTTCACCGCTGCGGCACAGCGGGCACTGGTCGACATCCGGGACCAGTCCATGACCCACGACGGGGACCGCCGGCTACGGCGGCACGTGCTCAACGCCCGCCGATCCCCGAACCGCTACGGCGTGTCGATCAGCAAGGAAGGCCGCGAGTCCCCGCACAAAATCGACTTGGCCGTCTGTCTGATCGGCGCGCGGCACGCCCGCCGCTTGGTGCTGTCCTCGGACGGCTGGGCCAAACGCAACCGTAAGCGCGCGGGCAAGCTCCGCGTGTTCACCTGATATCTGTTGTCACGCAAGGGAGGTGAGGCCCTATGGCCGTGCTCTCCCAGCGGGACGCGACCGACGTGGCCGCCCGCGTCATCGCCATGTGGCCCGACCAGGACCGCAACGAACACGTTCACCGCTACGTCAAGGGCGAACACGACTTGCCGTATGCGCCCAAGACGTCCAAGGCGCACTATCTGTGGCTGCTGCGGAAGTCCCGGACCAACTGGTGCCGGTTGCTGCTGGACTTGATGGCGCAAAACCTGTTCGTGGACGGCTACCGCACGACGTCCACACCGGACTCCGCCGAGGGTGCCGCGTGGTCCTACTGGACCGCGAACCGACTGGCACGGCGGCAAACCGGTGTCCACCGCGCCGCCCTGGAGTACGGCTATTCCTTCGCCGCCGTCACCCCGGGCGACACGGCCCCGCTGGTCCGAGGCGCGTCCCCGCGCACCATGACGGCGGTCTACGCCGATGAGTCCACCGACGAATGGCCGGTGTACGCCGTGGCGCGCGGGACGTCGTGGGGGCCGAGCGGCCCGGCGCAGGTCTACCGCCTGTACGACGACACCGCCGTGTACTTCCTCGCCGGGGACCAGCGGACCGGGGAACTGTCCTACGTGGAGACCCGCGAACACGGCTTGGGCGTGTGCCCGGTCGTGCGGTTCACCGACTCCGAGGACTTGGACGGGGAACGGCCGGGGATCGTCGCACCGGTCATCGACATCCAGGACCGTTACAACCTGTCGGTGTTCCACCTGCTGATGTCGCAGGAACACGGCGCGCACCGCCAGCGCTGGGCCGCCGGCCTGGAGCTGGACGACGGGACCGAACCGCCGATCGGCCCGGACCGACTGTTGCACTCGGACAGTCCCGAAACCCGGTTCGGCACGTTCGACGCCACCGACCTAGCGGGCTACGTGGCCGCCCTGGAACAGGTCCTGCGCCACCTCGCGGCGATCACTCAGACCCCGCCGCACGCGCTGATCGGCTCCCTGACCAACCTGTCCGCCGACGCCTTGGACGAAGCGGAGCAGGGTCTACAGCGGCGGGTCGGTGAGAGGCGAACGTCCTATGGGGAGTCCTGGGGTCAGGTGCTGCGGCTGTGCTCGCTGGCGGCCGGCGACACCGCCGGCTGGTCGGACCTGGCCGCCGAGGTGCGTTGGCGCGACACCGGTTCCCGGTCGCTGGCGGCTGTGGTGGACGCCTGGGGCAAGGCCGTGACCATGTTGGGCGTTCCGCAGCGGGCGACGTGGGAGCGGCTGCCCGGCGTCACCGATAACGACGTGAAGCGGTGGGAGGACATGCCGGCCGAGCCGGACGGCAACGCCCTTCTTGCCGATGCCCTCGGCCGCGCCACCCAGGGCGGGTGATCCGGCCGTGGCCGTGGTGATGGCGGAGCGGATCACCGAGGATTACCGGCGGGCACAGGTGAAGGTGGCCGCCGTGACGGTGGCGAACGTGCTTGCGCTGTGGCCGCTGCTGGACCCGTTCCGCCTCGGCGACACTGTGGACGATTGGCTGCGGCAGGTGCTCGGCGTCGTCGACCGCCAGCGCGACCGCTCGACTTCCCTTTCCCAGCAGTACTACCGCGAGTTGCGGACCGTCGAGGTAGGACAACCCGGAGGGCGCCAACAGGCCCCGGCGCCCATGGATCCCAAGTGGACGGATCGAACCGCGGCCAGTGTGCTAGCCACCGGGCCGTCCACCATCAAGACCTTGAGCGGCAACGGAATACCGCCCCAAGTAGCGGCCGACAAGGTGAAGTCCGAGGTAGCCGCAGCGGCGGCCCGGCAGGTGTCCAACGCGGGCCGCTCCGAGGTGGAGCGCACCGCCCGCGCCGACCCTGTGGCGGTCGGGTGGCGCAGACAGACCAGCGCCGACCCGTGTTTCTGGTGCGCCATGTTGGCGTCCCGGCCCGTGTTGTACGACACGCGACAGACCGCGCTGGGTGGGCGGCCCGACGCCTACCACGCCGGATGTATGTGTGTCGCGGTGCCCGTGTTCCGGCATGGGACACCGTTGCCGGACCAAGCGGCCGCGTTCGCCCAGCTGTGGCGGACATCCACGAAAGGCACGGCCGGCACAGCGTCCGTGCGCGCGTTTCGCCGCGCCTACTACGCCCAGCAGAAGGCCGCCCGGCAGGCGGCGGCCCCGACCCTTTCCGAGTGATGGAGGACATTCCCGTGACCGAACCGACCCCGGCCGCCGAGGCGGCCACGACCCCGCCGGCCGCGCCCGCATCCCCGGCCACCCCGCCGCCGACCACCCCGCCGCCGGCTGCCCCGGCCGCCCCGCCGGCCCCGGCCGCTGTGGCCGGCGACCCCGCCGAGCTGACCGCGCGCCTGGCGGCGGTGACGGCCGAGCTGGACCAGGCCCGAACCGCCGCCGCCCGAACCTCCGAGCTGGAGTCCACAACGGAGGGTCTGCGTCGGCAGGCGGCCGAGGCCGAGGCGGCGCTGTCGCGGATGACCGCCGCCCGCGCCGCCGGCCTCCCGGACGAGTTGGCCGACCGGCTACGCGGCGGCACCGCCGAGGAGATGGCGGCCGACGCGGCGGCGCTGGCCGCACTGCTGGGCGGCACCACGCCGACCGGGCCGGCCTCGGCCGCGCCGACCACCGCGCCGGGCCGTCCGGTGGAGACGCTGCGGCCGGCCTCGGCCACCGCTGCCCCGACCACCGACGACACCCCCGAGGCAATCGCCCGCCTGGTCTGGGGCGGCAAGTAACACCCCGCTGTACGTGAACCGGTACGTGAAACCCACCCCGGGATCACGTACCGGTTCGCACCCGATCACGTACCCACCACCGCGCGACGCGGCCCCCGAAACAGGAGGCGTGTCGCGGGGGTCGCCGCGCCCACCCAGTCAGGAGGCGGCCCGACGTGGCCAACGTTTTCCTTACCCCCAAGCAGGTTTCCAGCGCGACCATTGCCGCGTTGGAGTCACAGCAGGTTCTCGGCGCGACCGTGTGGCGCGACGCCGAGGCCGATTTCTCCGGCCAGGTCGGTGACACCGTCACCGTTCGGATCGAAGGAATCGCCGGCGAGGCGCGCACGTTCAACCGCGCGGCCGGTCAGCCCATCGTGATCGACGATCTCCAGGAAACCCCTGTGGACGTCAAGCTGAACAACTACCTGTACAAGGGCGTTGCCCTGCCGGATGAGCAACTGACGCTGGCGGTGAAGGATTTCACCATCCAGGTTGCCACCCCGCAGGCCAAGGCCGTGAGCCGTGGGATCGAGAATCTCATTGCCGGCAACATGAACGCCCTTGTCAGCGGGCTCACGCTCAAGGCCGACGGGTCCGACGTCCACAACGGAATGATCGAGGCCCGTCGCCGGCTGAACAAGGCCGGCGTGCCGTTCGACTCGCGGTACTTCGCGGTGTCGCCCGAGGTGGAGGCGATGCTGCTCAACGACTCCGGTAAGAAGCTGTTGCCGGCCGACGTGTCCGGTTCTCCGCTCGCGTTGCGTGAGGCCGTGATCGGCCGGTTGTACGGCTTCACCGTCGTGCCGTCGAATTTCGTCGCGGCCGGGTCGGCGGTCGCGTACCACACGACCGCTTTCCCCTTGGTCACACGGGCGTTGGTGGTGCCGGCGGGCGCGACGTTCGGGCAGTCCATGACCTACAACGGGTACGCCATGCGGCTTGTGCGGGACTACGACGCGGCTTTCCAGCAGGACCGGTCCGTGGTGTCCACCCTGACCGGTGTGTCCACGACGCAGGATGCCGGGGTGGTGTCCCGCGCGCTGCGGCTGACCACGGCCACGACGTGACCGCGCCGCCGACCGGCGGTGACGGCGGGACGCTGGTGCAGCTGTCCGAATTGGAGAATCGGACCCGTCCGCTTGCGGGCACCCCGGATGAGGGGCGGGCGTGGGCGGCGCTGGCTGACGCCTCGGCGCTGGTGCGCGCCGAGGTGCCGGCCGCGTTGCTCGGTCCGCCGGTCCCGCCGCTGGTGGTCGCTGTGGTCTGCCAGGCCGCCGCCCGCGTGGTGCGCAATCCCGAGGGGTACAGCAGTGAGACGGTCGGGGAGTACTCCTACCGGTACGACACGGACGGCGGCGGCGGGGTCTATCTCACTGACGCCGAGGTGAAGCTGTTGCGGCGGTTCGCCGGCCGCGCTGGTCTCCAGAGCACCCGCACCCCCTACAGCGCCGGGGACCACCCCGGCCCGGACCGGGTGGCGGTGTACTACTCGGACGGGACGGCCGGCTACCCGTTCCCCTGGTGGCCCGAGGGCGGGGACGGCGGGGCCGGCCCGTGAAACTGCCACAGTTGCTGACGGTGGTCACCCCGGCCGAGGTCCCCGACGCCTACGACAACCCGACCCCGGTCCTGGACTACGGGCCAGCGGCCACCCGGCGGAGCCTGTACGGGGCGTTGCAGCCCCGGGGCGACCCCCGCAGCACCGACACCCCGGAACCGAGCCGGCAAGCGGTGGAGGGGCTGTGGTGGCTCTACACCACCGAGCCGATCAGCCCCCGCGACCGGATCGAGTACGGCGGGCGCGTCTATGCCGTGCAGGGGATCCCGCAACAGTGGTCGCCCCGGCCCGGCCACACGCACTACGAAACCACGCTCACGCATGTGGAGGGCTGAACCATGCCATCCGGAAACGTCCGCGTCGTGTTGGACTCGGCGGCGCTGGCCGAGGTGCTACGCGGCCCCGAGGTGCGCGCACTGCTGGACGCCAAAGCCGAGGAAGTGGCGGCCGCCGCCCGCGCCCGAGGCTTGCGCGTGCGGGGCGGTGCGCCCCTGCCGGTCGAGGTGATCCCCGAGGCACCGACCGATCGGGCCGCCGTGTCGGTCGGCATCCCGCACGCGGCCGGGGTCGGGATGGAAGCCCGACACGGCGTGCTGCGCCGCGCGGCCGAGGCCGCCGGCCTGGACGTGATCGGCCTGGACGCCAAGGCCAAGACCAAGGCCAACGCCACGCGGCGGGCCAGGGGTCGCAGCCGTAAGCGGGGCCGGCGGTGACCGCACCCGTGCCGGTCGACGCGGCCGAGCTGGTGGCCCGCGCGCTGCGGGCCGCCATCGCCGGCCTGGACGATCCCGTGGCCGCCGGCCTCAAGATCTCCACCCAGGTTGGCCGAGGCCGTGACGGTGGCCCACCGTCCCGGCCGTGGCTGCTGGTCGCCGAAGACGCCCACAGCTGGCGGTGGCCGGCCGTGCAGTCGGCCACCATCCGACTGACCGCCTGGCACCACACCGAGCACGACGCCAAGCGCGTCGCCGGCCTGGTGCTCGGCGCGCTGTGCGACCGGGCCACCGCCGCCGCCACGCCGGGGCTGCTGCTGGCCGAACCGGACTCGGCCCCGCTGTCCGACGTGGACCCCTACACCGGGGAGCCGCTGGCGTTCGCCACCGCCGTGGTGACGATCCGCACCCCCATTCGTTCCTGACCGCATTCCTTCACCGCGACGCGCGGCCCCCGACACCGGAGGTTGACGCGCGGGGGCCGCCTCGCCCACACGAGAGGCCCCATCCCATGACGATCAACTCCACTTTGGTCCGGGTGCCCGGCACCGGGGAGATCTCCGTTGCGCCGCCAGGCACACCGGAACCCACCGACCCCGCGACCGCGCTGACCGCGCCGTGGGTCGGGTTGGGACTGTCCACCGATGACGGGGTGACGATCTCCCGCAAGGTGGAGCGGGAGGGAACGTCTCATTGGCAGACGCTCACCCCGGCCCGCTACCTGTACAAGTCCCTCGAAATGACGGTGAAGTCGACCCTTCAGGAGTCCAAGGGCGACGTGCTGTCCGTCTATTTCGGAGGCATGACGTTCGCGGAGACGACGCAGGGATCCAAGAAGTACCGGGCCGAAATCTCCAGCATCCCCAAGGGGGACGTGCGGGCGCTGTGCGTGGACTGGACCGACCAGATCAGCGCCGCCGAGATCTACCACCACCGCCTGTACATCGCCCGCGCCGAGGTGTCCGAGACCGAGGACTCCCAGTGGTCGCGGACGCAGGAAGCCCAGTGGGGATTGACTTTCTCGGCCCTGGCGCCTGCCGGATCGTCCACTGTGCTCGCTGTCTGGCTGACCGACGATCCGGCAGTGATCGCCGGTGCCGCCGCCTCGCTGGCCGCCGACACCGCCAGCACGCCGAGCGGGGGCCGGTCGTGACCGCAGGCATCCCCAACGCGGACGTGCGGCGGGAGCTGGCCCGCGTCGCCGAGGTGATCGAGGCCGCGTTGGAGCACCACCGCGCCGCCGACACCGTCGCCGCCACACGGGCACTCGGCCCCATCAAACCCGCCCCGCTGACCATCCGCCTGGACTTCGCCGCCAAGGGGCTACGGCACCTGTTGGCCCACGACTACCCCGACCCGCAGGACCGACCGACCCGAGGAGACCTGTCATGACCGCCCGCCAGCGCGCCGAGGCCACCAAGACCAAACCCGCCAAGGAAACCCCGGGCGTGACGGTGTCGTGGCGCGGCACCACCTACACCCTGCCCACCGCCGATGACTTCCCGCTGGACGCGTTGGAGGCCGAGGAGAACGGCAAGACCCTGACCGCGCTGCGGCTGATCCTGGGCGACGAGCAGTACGCCACCTGGCGGGCGGATGCCCGCACGGCCGGCGACGCCGAGGAGTTCTCCACGCACATCATGCGGGAGCTGGGCGCGGGAAACCGCTAGCGGTCGCCGCGCTGCTGTCCACAGACGACACCGCCGAGGCGCTAGAGACGGATCTCTTGCGCTGCTACGGAATCGACCTGTTGGACTTCTACCGTGGCGACCTGAGTTTCCGCCGGCTGTGCGCGCTGGTGCGGCACCTGCCCGAGGGATCGGCGGTGTGGCGGGTGCTCAACCCGGACGCCGGGTGGACCCGCGCCGAGGCGCTGACCGCTGCGGTAGAGCGGCGGGTGACCGCGTTGTGGGCGGCGGTCACCGCCGCGCTCGGCGGCACCGTCGACCCGAAAACCCTTGAGCCACCGTGGAATCAGTCCACACAGGACGCCCCGCGGAATGACCGTCGTGAAGGCGGTGAGACAGAAACCCTTCCGTTGCGCGACATCGCGCGCTTGATGCGTGAGGGGGTGTGACCAATGGCGACTGTCGGCCACGCCTATCTCAAGCTCTTGCCCACTGTGGTGGGGTTGCTGGAGGACTTGCGCGCCAAGGTCCGCGACGCGCAAGACGCGGCCCCGACCCTGATCGTGCCGGCAACGGTCGACTTCGCCGAGCTGCGCCGCCAGCTGTCCGAGGCGCAGAGCAACGCCCCGACGATCACGATCGGGACGAAGGTCAGCGCCGCCCAGCTCCGCAGAAGCGTTGCGGACGCGGCGAAAGAGGACGGCGGCCTGTCCGTCACCCTCACGGCCGAGGCCGACACGCTCAAGGCCAAAGAGGACATAGAACGGGTTCGACGCGAGGAGAACGGCAAGACCGTCCGCCTGGACGTCACGGTGGCCGGCGGCCTGGCCGCCGCTGTGCGGGCGCTGGCCGAGGTCAGCTCGGCCACCGACCGGGCCGGCATCTCGTTCGCCACCATGACGCTATCGGTCGGCGCGGCGGTGCTGCGTTACGGGGCGATGGCGGCGGCCGCCGGGCAAGCAATCCAGGTGCTCGGCGGCCTCGGCGCGGCGGCCGGCACCGCCTCCGGTGCGCTGCTGCTGATGCCCGCCGCCGGCCTGGCGGCCGCCTCGGCGGTCGTCACGCTCAAGATCGGCGTGCAGGGCTTTGCCGACGCCATCAAGGAAACCGACCCGACCAAGCTGGCCGCCGACATGGCCGGCCTGGCCCCGGCGGCACAGTCCACAGTGGTCGCCGTTCGGTCGCTGCAACCGGCGTTCGACGGGTTGCGGCTGGACGTGCAACAGGCCCTGTTCCGGGGACTGTCCACCGAGGTCACTTCCTTGGGCCGCCAGTACCTCCCCGTTCTGCGGGACGGGTTGGGCGGCATCGCCGGATCGTTGAACACCACGGCCGGCCGCCTGGCGGTGTTCCTGTCCTCGGCGCGCACGGCCGGGGACCTGTCGACCGTCTTCACCAACAGCGCCTCGGCGGTGCGGATCCTCGGCGGCGCACTGGTGCCGGTCGTGACCGCGCTGCGGGACGTGGCCGCCGTCGGCGCGACGTTCCTGCCGCAACTGGCGCAGCAGGCGACCAACGTGGCGGTGCGGTTCGGCGCTTTTGTTGAGCAGGCACGACAAAGCGGCCAACTTGCTACATGGATCGGCAACGCGCTGGGCGTGATCGGCCAACTGATCGACCTGGTCCGCAACCTCGGCGGGATCGTCGGCGCGGTGTTCTCCGCCATGCAGCAGGCGGGAACCACCTCGCTCGGGGTGCTGGTGTCGCTGACTGCGAACCTGAACACGTTCCTGCACAGCACCGCCGGCAACACCGCCCTACTTCAGATCTTCGGCGGCCTGTCCTCGGCGGCCGCCGGCCTCGGTCCGATCCTGGACGCGTTGGGCCGCACGGTCGTCACGAGCATTGCCCCCGCCATCGCGTTGTTGGGTCCACAGATCCGCGACGCGTTGACGTTGGCGGCCAACGGCTTCGCCCCACTGGGCGGGATCCTGGCGGCCGTCGCGCCGTTACTCGGGACGGCGGCGCAGGCCACCGCCTCGATTCTGGTTCCGGCACTGTCGGCGGTGCAACCCGTTGTGGCGGCGCTGGTTCCACCGCTCCAGGCCGTGGCCGAGCTGCTGGGGTCGACGCTGGCCAACGCCATCGCTGGCAGCGTCGGCCCCGGGCTGCTGGCGCTGGCCCGCGCGGCCGCGCCGCTGATCAGTCAGTTCGGGACGATCCTGGTCAACGCACTTGGCCTTGCGGCGCAATGGTTTGGCCAGCTGGCAACCGGGGCGGCCGGCCTGTTGCCCGTGTTCGGCGGCGCGCTGCTGGGCGTGCTGTCCTCGGCGCTGTCCGCGTTCTCGGCCCTGGGCGGCGCGGTCGGTACCGTGCTGCTGGCCACTCTTCAGGCGCTGCAACCGCTTCTGCCTGTGGTGACCTCGGCCGTTGGCCAGCTGGCCGGCGTGATCGGCACCGCCCTTGCCGCCGCGACACCAACTCTTGTCCAGGTCGGACAGCAACTCGCCGCCGCCGCCGGGGTCATCCTGTCCGGGCTGCTCCCGGTCGTCCCCCCGCTGGCCGCCGCCGTGCTCGGCCTGGTCGGCGCTGCGGTCGGCCTGCTGCCTCCCTTGCTACAGCTGGTGTCCGCGCTGCTGCCCGGGGCCGTCGCCCTGGTCGCCGCGCTGGTGCCCGTGGTGATCCAGGCGGCCGGCGTGCTGACCGCCGTCGTTCAGGCCGCGACTCCGCTGGTTGTGTTGCTGGCCAACGAGTTGAGCCCCCAGATTCAGGCGTTCGGTCTGATCGTGTCGGACGTGTTCGCGGCCGTGGCTGCGGTCGTGTCCGGTGCCCTGGAGATCGTCAAGGGCGTGATACACCTCGCCCTCGCGGTGATCACCGGCGACTGGTCCGGAGCCTGGCGCGCACTCGGGGAGATCGTCCACGGTGCCGTGAGCGCCCTGACCGGAGTCCTGTCGGCCGGCCTGGACATCGTGCTCAACCTGATCCGTGGGCTGGCCTCGCTGGTCCTGTCGGCCGCCGCCGGCCTGCCCGGCACGCTGGTTCAGGCCGGGCGCGACCTGATCAACGGGTTGGTGCGCGGCATCGAGTCCGGTTTCCAATGGGTCAAAGACAAGTTGCACGAGCTGACCAACTGGATTTCCCAATGGAAGGGACCTCCCGCGCGGGACGCTGTTCTGTTGACCGCTAACGGGCGTCTGATCATACGGTCGCTTGTGGACGGACTGGACGATGGTACCCCGGCGGTCCGGGACTACCTGAACGATCTCACCCGATCGATACCAGTTCAGGTGTCGGCATCGTTGCGCCGCAACGGAACCCAACAGTCCGCAGTGGACGCGACGGCTGTGGCGCCGGGCGTCCCTCGGCTAACCGCGGGCACGCCTCAGTCCATGAAGGACATGGCCGATTTCATCGACGTCGTAAGAGATTTGGCGTCGCGGCCGGTCGTGGTGCAAGTGGACTCCACCGAGATTGCCCGCGCCTCGGCGCAAGGCGCGCGGCAACTGTCCAGGAGGTGACGCCATGGTGTCGCTATGGATCGGTCCGCCCGGCGGACTCAGGGAAATCCCCGACGCGGCAACCGACTATGACCGCAGCGTGGACCTCGGCGCGGCCGAGTTCACCGCCCTTGGGGGCGGGGTGACCGTCACCTACCGGGCCACCCCGCCCCGCCGGCTGTCCCTGTCCTGGACGGGGCTTGTCGACGGTGACGCGCGGTGGCTGGAATCGCTGGCGCTGCGGGTCGGTGGCCCCGCAGCGCTGGCGGTGTTCGACCCCACCGCCGTGAACATGCTCGGCCCCGTCCAGGCCGCCGGCAACGGCCCCGCCTCGGCGTGGCAACTGGCCGGGTCCGGGAGCCTCGGTCACACCGGGCCGGCGGTCACCGTCACCGGCACCAAGAGCGGTTCGGCGCTGCGCTGGGCACACCCCTACTGGCCCGGGTTCCCTGTGCTCCCGGGGGCGCTGGTGGCGTTCCGTTCCACCCTCGCCCCCGGGCTCGGCACGTGCGTCGTGGACTTCCTGGACGCGACCGGGGCACAGCTGGGGTCGTCCACTGCGGGCGCGACCGTCGCCCAGCTCCCGCCGCCGGCCGCCGTGTTCGTGCGGCCAGCGGTGCTGCTCTCACCGATCACCACCCCTCAACCGATCGGGCCGGCCTGGCTGCGCTGGTCCCTGCCGATCAGCGGCACCGACCCGATCCCGTCCGGGGACGGCTGCCCGGCGATGGCGGTCACCGGCTACACGGACAAACCCGCGTGGCCCTACCGAGACATGTCCCTGAAACTGGTGGAGGTCACCCGTGCAGCAAGCTAACGGCCCCCTCACGTCGTCGCTGGCGGCCGGACAGCGCTCGGTCAGCACAACCACCCGCATGGCGGGCAAGGACGTCACAGGACAAGTCAGCGGGTGGGAGGTGGACCGGTCCTATTCCACTGACCTGCCCGAGGCTATTCGGGCGGTGAACGGGTCGGCCGCCGCGCAACTCAAGCTGAACCTGTCCGGCGACGGCACCGCCACGGCGGCCCAGCTGTATTCGCCGTATGCGCCCAACCTCACGGCCGACATGGCGCGGCCCAAACAGAGCGTCACGCATGGGTGGGGGTTGAACGGGGAGACGCTGCCCGCGTTCCGGGGCACGGTTCGGTCCCGGTCGGCGGACTCGGCGACCGGCGGCGCGGAGCTGGTGGCGTTGGACGGGGCCGAGCGGCTACGCGACGCCGCGCGCTTGCCTTCCACCATCTCGACCTATGACGACCCCATTGCCTCGGGCGTGTGGGTGGTGGACCACCTGTTGCGGCAAGCGGGGATCCACAGCGCGCCGCCGCCGCGTGACGGGTGCATCCTGTACGCGTCCATGCACGGCGGGGTGGTCCCGGACATCGGGTTCTACAACGATCACACCTCCTACGGCTTGACCTACACCCGCGCCGCCGTGCCGTGGGAGATGGCACCGGTACCGGGCTATCTTCCCTATGAGTGCCAATGGATTCCCCGCACTCGCGCCACGGCCCCCAGCCGCTATACCCAGTTTGCGGAGTACTGGGTGGACTCGACACGGATCACCCGTACCGGTGGTGTGGTTTCGCTCGGCCTGTACTACCAGGCCGACGACAAGAAAAACCTGTTGAACCTCAGCGTGGATTTCGCCACAGGCTCGATCACGTTGAACACCACCGCCGATGGGAGCGGGTCCGCCATCACGTTCCACGACACGGGCACGCAAGCCGAGGGCCGTTGGCACATCGGGGTGGAGTGGGGTTTCAACCTCGGCCTCCAGCCCATCGCCACCGTCTACCTGACCGGTCCCGGCAAAGCGAACACTCTCAGAACCGGGCCCATGCAAGCGGTTCCCGACGGCGGAACGCAGCTCTACCGGGTCGAGTTGGTCTCCGCGCTACCGGTGGAGGCCGTCCAGGTCAGCAACTGGTCCGGCGGTGATGACGCGCTGTACGACATGTTCAACCAGGACCAGGCCGTGGTATGGCAACGCGGCGCGGTGTTGGACGACCCGCTGTCCCTGCTGCACGCCATCCCCCCGACACAGGGCAGCGCGTGGGACGTGATCAACGCAGTAGCACAGGCCGAACAGTCCACAGCGGAGTTCGACGAGTTCGGCGTGTTCCGCTACCGCAACAACAAGCGGTTCGCCGAGGCGGACACGCCAGCGCTGACGGTGACCGCGCTGCGGGAGGTTGCGGCGGTCACGGTGGCCGAGGAGATCGACAGCGTCCGCAACGTGATCGACGTCCCGTACTCGGAGTACTTCACCAACGGGCAGTCGTTGCGGTTCACCGATACCGAGGTGCGTCTGATCGAGCCGTTGGGTTCGTTGTCCGTGACGTTCACCTACGACGCGTCCGAGTACGACTCGGTCACCCCGCTGGTCTACGCCGACGCGGACAATGTCCCGTTCGGATCGTCGGTGCGTTTCGCGTACCAGGACAACGGAGCCATCGCGAGGAACGGCGCTGTGGAGGTCACCACCGTGCGAGACGGGAACACGCTCACCCTGACGTTCTTCAACATCTCGGGAAGCCCCGCCTACACGGCGATGCCGGACGGGAGCCCGTCGCTTCAGATCTACTCAGTCGGGCTGTACCAAAACAAGACGTTTGACTACTCGTCCCGTTGGTACGCCGACGATCCCCGCTCCGCGAAGCTGTACGGGGCGCAGGTCTACCAGGTGGCCGCGAGTCCCTGGATCCAACGCGCGGACGTGGCCGACTCCATCGCCGCCTACCTGTTGCAGATGGCGACGTGGCCATTGCCGACGCTCGGCGATGTCGACGTGTTGCCCGATCCCCGTATCCAGCTCGGCGACCTGGTCCGCGTCGTGGACGGCTACGGCGCACCGCTGGACACCCTGGCGTTCGTCGTGGGCATCCGCACGTCCGGCGACTCGGCCGGGCAGGTACGCCAGACGCTCACGCTACGGGCGACCAACTACGCGGCCATACCGACCGACACCGGACTGACCCCCGATCCGCCACTAGACCCCGCAGCGGCGGCAATCCTCGCCGCACAGGGAATCCGCGTGCCATAAGCCGAGGGGGTGTCCCGTGGAACTGGCCGACGTCGGCGGCCTCGGCATCGCCGGCGCTCTTGTCCTGGTCGTCGCCTACCTATTGACCGCCCTGCACAAACTCCTTGCCGTCAATCGAGACGACCGCTCCGACTACCTCACTGCGCTGTCCACACGGGACCGCGCCCACTCTGCGGAACTGGCCGCCGCACGCGCCAACCACGACGCCGAGCTAGCCGCGCTGCGGGTGCGGCTTGGCGCGTTGGAAGCGCGCATCGCCGAGCTTGAGTCCGAGTTGGACGCCGAGCGGGAGCGCCGCCGCGCCGCCGAGGACCAGGCCGCCGCCGCGCGCCGCCGCCGCCTCTAACCACCTTTCACCCATCACGGGCCGTCCCACGCCGGGGCGGCCCGTTTGTCATGCACACCAGGGAGAACCGTTGACTGACTACGGCATTGACATTTCGTCCTACCAGGGCACCGCCATCGATTGGGCGGCTGTCCGGGGCAACAATATCTCGTTCGTGTCGGTGAAGCTGACCGAGTCCACCGACTACGTCAACCCTGCCGCACCGTCGCAGGTGGACGGCGCGCGGTCGGTCGGCATCGCCGTGGGTGGCTACCACTTCGCGCGGCCGGGCTCGATTCCCGACCAGGCCAACCACTTCGCCGACCAGCTGTCCGCCCGAGGGCTGCTCTCACCGGGGTCGCTGTGGCCCATGCTCGATATGGAAGACCCGAACATTGGCGATGCCAACGCGTTCATTGACGCGTTCATCGACTCGCTACGGGCGCGGGTCGGCGGGGTCGGGGTGCTGGTGTACGCCAACCTTGACTGGTACCAGCACCGCCTCACCCCGGACCGCTGGGCCGGCGACAACGTGGGGCTGTGGTGCGCACAGTGGAACGGCGACCCCGGCACCGTCACGGGCTACGCCCATCCCAAGCTGGTCCTGCACCAACACACCGACAAGGGCACCGTGCCCGGGTTCGGCGGACTGGTCGACCGGGACGCCACCGTGCCCGGCGCCCAACTGTCTACTGTGGTCATTGGCGGCACGATTCCCCCGCCTCCCAGCAATCCCACCCCGCCGCCGGCCGGCCCGACGTGGGTGCCCTACACCATCCGGTCCGGCGACACCCT
>Ga0307511_10003792_pt1 | contig 15472 bp, 12 predicted proteins | sample 13_EM_MG_FD_200266 | JGI IMG/M metagenome (GOLD analysis project Ga0307511, IMG submission 200266) | Populus trichocarpa ectomycorrhiza microbial communities from riparian zone in the Pacific Northwest, United States - 13_EM | ecosystem: Host-associated > Plants > Roots > Unclassified | place... | reverse complement strand
CACCCGGGGATGCACCCCCTCGTCATGTACCTTAGTATAAATACGAGTACTGATTTACCAAAAAAAAAAAAAATAGTGTGTGGGTACGGTGGCATGTACCTGACTGTGTTCAGGATGATGTGACGTCGGCCATGAACCAATTACAAATTTAGTGCGACGCGCACTCATGTAAATAATATGTACTGTACTTCTACCAAGACGTCACAAACTGGCCTATACTTACCTTGGCAGTCCCGTAATGCTTCGAAGCTGACATCGGCGATACAAATGTTTGAGGAGCGGAAAATTACAAATCAGAATTACAAATCCGTTTTTTGGAGGGGCTGCATTCTGGACTGTCTCGCAGTCGCACCGCTCTTCTGCTTGTGTCTCCACCACTTATATGGGCAACGGTCCGTAATGTAGGTTGTCCGTAATGTAGGTTCGATAATCTAGATAGTTCCGTGGGTCATAATCATTATCTGTAATTAACATACGAGCATAACAAATTTACGGTTCCGACAAATATCGATTTGGTGAACCCTTAGTGTTTTCTTAGTGTTTTGCCATAAGTTCACATACTTCGCAAGCCGTTATACAAAGTCCAATTATGGGTATATCGATCATAGAGCCTGGGCCATCTTACTAGTGAGGCATCAGCGATGAAACGAAGCTCTTTACCGGGGTTCCTAATTGCGGCGATTCATCGGGCCAACGTGCCTCGTTTACAAGAATTAACCACGGTGATGGCGTACAACGCAACGACGAATATTCAAGTAATTCTGTTCTAAATTTACCTAATATATTGCTAAAAGTATTTTGATAGGTGGAAGGGCTTATTAGATCTTGCACATCAAGCTAGGAGGATTTTTGAAGTCCTAACAAGGGGGGAGATTGGTGTTAAGGCTCAGACCACCCCAGAATGAATATCAATACTAACTACCTTGAATTCAAATTTCCTCGGAGCAAGCATACAAAAGGTAACAATGATACCATTCAACAATATTAATATCAGACAACCCGACACATCGAAACCCCTTGCTCAATTCCCATACACTTAACCCTCATCTGTACTTTATAGAAGGACCCCATTTTCTATTTCCCCCGCTCAGACTGCTTTAAAGCATTTCTCATCCCTAGACCTATTTTATATACATAGTAAATCCCGTAAATGTAACAATGAGTATCCCCAAAACTAATCCAACACAATCAACCCAGTACCTACTTACAGGCAGAAATATGTTCAAGGTAACAGGAAATAATATACAATGAGCACAACGCCGCAAAAAGAGCAGAAACCAGAAACCAGTGAAATAAAGTGGATAGTGACAGACCAAGCTGGGACTTCCGATACACACTGCAAAACAAAAATCTGCTAGAATCGATGATAGTGCCTCGTAGTCTTACCATAACCACTTCCATTTCTTAGGTGCTGGTCGGCGTGAGTCATATATTTGATCGACCTTTACCCAACTTGAACCTTCGTCGGCCGTTTTCTGTACCTGCGGTAGAGCATCTGCATGTACTCCATCGTCTTTTACCCAACGCAAACTGTCCTCTGCCGTCTTCTTTATCCGATCGCGCCATGCCTTTCTCCAGCCTTCGGCAACATTATGTTGCTTTAGGGCCTTATGTTCTGTAGATACCCCTCGTGATAGCACGAGCGGTATAGGCTCGATCCTGGCATTACTCAAACACTCGCGACTGTTCCGTTTCTCACTTATACCGTACTCAGGCTCGCTCTTATCGACAGATTTCCTGGGCGCCGCGGGATCTTCGTTGATGCCCCCTTCGTTACGCGAGTCATCCGTGTAGACAGAGGCCCCCAATATGAGCTCCCCAATCGCAAGGGCGTCCGCGGATAGGTCCTGAGCGGTTGCCCAATTTGGGTAAATCGACACTGGGAACCTGGCAGATGGTACAAAATCAAATGTCTGTGCACGGAATGCCCTCCTATTACCCACGTTTTCTTTGAATCTTTGACTATAATTGCGGAGTTTGTTAGCTTTTGTCAGCCTTTAGGATAGCATTTGGGCGTTTCCTACATTGGTTGCATTGAGCTCTCCCCCATATGATGGAAGACTGCCACAACGCCCGTTGAAAGCTCCTCTTCCGTGAGATTTGTGGATAAACGAAGATAAACACGATCACTGTTGAGTTGTTGATTGGGGGAGACTCGCAATAAATGATCAATGTGCTGTTGCTGCGGTGTTCCGTATAGATAAAACGGCATTCTAGTTGGATACCTTGTATCTAGTGCATTCGAATTGAGAGGTTGGTTCACAATGACCTGGATATTGGTGACTTCGAAGTTGCTAGCAAGGTGAGGGCGCCCGGGGACTGACTGGCCGATATCCATAACAGCCTTGAAATGTCCGTCTCTGAGTAAGTCCGGTAAGAATGCTTTATCCGCGGTCCTGAGGGTGAAAAATTCCCCAGGATTTGTCTCCTTGAATTCTACATACTTGGTCATCACTTCCTCGGGGAGGTTACAAGTTATGATGACTTGGTAGCGACGTGGTGCCAAATTGAACTGTGGCAAGTACACTAAGTGGACTTTATCAGTACCCTGCATGACAAATGTGTGATACTGGGGGTCCAGTGAGTTCCTTCTCAGAACACCCTAAAGAAGAAAATATGCATCAGCCTCCAGAATCCCGAATCACGTTGCAATGCAGTCTGGTCGCTGTAACTTTGACTCACTTGAATTTCTTCTCGCGCCACCTTCTCGAACTCGTCTGCTATGACTTTGATGAAGTTGTTCGCCGTTGGCCAGGGGCTCATAGTGACGGTTACCAATACAGTTAGATCTTGATCCCCCTCTAGTCCAAGTCGACTTTTGAATAAGTCCAGACACTCCCCATACGCCTGTTGTGCAAAACTGCTAGAGGTTAGCAGAAGAGGCCGTTCTTGTGCCTTATCTTCTTTCGATCCGAGCGAGAGACGTTGGAAAATTCGAGTGTTCAAGTAATTTGCTTCCTCCTAGGTTTTCAGAATTTTACTGTTAATGAAGCTCTGTATAACTCTAAGGCTTGTATGAATTTGAACTTACAACGTCGGAATTGACTTTCCCGTTGACTTTGAAGTTGCACACAAACGCGTTGATCATAAGATCACTCCCCAATTCGGACAACAGTTGCATAGCCTCCTTATCAACGAGCAAGTCGGCATTTTCTGTATTGATGATTCGATCTCGAATGAATTGCTTCTGGGCCGCGACTTTAGCCGGGTCTGGGTGGAGGAGAGTCTCCTTCTCCGCCGGTAGCAGGTTGAATGGCCTCACGATCAGTTCGTCGTCATCATCGTCTGTCAAGGTTGCCCAGTGGCAATACAGCTATTTATTGGAAGCACGTTAGCATCACTTACAAATATCCATTTTAGAGAAAAGTTAGTCACCCTCGTGCACGAAAATGTTGCTTCACCCAGTAGTGCCCCATATCCTTTGTAGTTCAGACCAATAACCTCATGGGAGAGATATGTCCCAACGGCAGCTGCGCCTGGTTTACTCCCCTCAACTCCGTACACCCCAATATTTTCGGATTCGCCTTCATGAGCCACGATGGGACTTGTCCAGGTCACTTGATAGCGCATCCTTGCATCCCTATAGCATAGAGCCCCGGCTGGATAAGGGCAATAACCGGACCTGTTTGTAAAACTACTGTCAGCCTGGTGTACTAGGGATGTATAATATGGACTCACTTGTGTGGATCAATTGTGATACTATCCGCCCGACCATAAGCTTGAAGTTGCGTCTTGGTATATGATTGCAAGGACATACTCGGAACATAGCTTGGATCGTTAAAGAGGCATTGGAGTTTAGCGTCTTCTGTCGGAAGATCCCGCAACATGCTCGCAAAGTAACCACCCCAAGCAGCGTCACAGTGAACAACAAATGAGAGTCCCTTCCCCTCAAATTTCTGGCGCAGTTGCAGGATCTCCGCCAGGGGGTCCACGGCACCCTGTTCGGTTGAACCCATGATGGCGACCACCATGTACACCGGAGTCTTCGTTTTTACGCAATTTTCCAACTTCTTCTCAAGATTTCTGATACACATCCGAGCAGCATAGTCGATTGGAATGTCAATAACGTTGTTACGCCCGATCCCGACAATTGCTGTAAAGAAAAGAATCAAATTCTTCATATTAGTATTCCCAATCCAAAATCTCATTGGAGGTAGGTCAAAGAAAGTAATGTATAAAAATTGGCATACCTGCTCCCTTGGGCCAGGAATAGTGTCTTGTTGTTCCTACAAAAATCTGCCCTGCCTCTATGTTCTCTGCAGGAAACATCTTCCTTTCAATGACATCTTTGCCTAGGGTTTGAATCAAGAATGGATCCATGGCGCTCTGTAGGAAGCTTTGAGATATTCCATACTCCTGGAAAAGCCGATCCGGGATATTGAGTATTGTGGACGGCTTCAGATTCAGCAATTCCCACACCGTGCAGTTTTTAAAAGGCTTCCTTTGGCCATTGGCCAGCGTTATTCTAAATTGATTCCATTCGTTCGCGACAAGGAATTTCAGCATGCCTTCAGTCGTGGCAAGTCTGAGTGAAAGGGGGTAAAATTTGAGATTCCGGGCTGCGAGAATACGTAGATGTTAACTTTTCAGGGCCTGTAACTAACTAACTTATCAGGGTAAAAGTCTTGACTAACCTGCCCATGTGGCCTCGAGGTTGGCAATGGAGCCGTCCTGTACAGAAAGATTAGCAGTGGGGTCAGCGTGGATTACGAGTCAGTGGACCTACGCAGGTGATATGGCCCCAAGAAGTGGGCGGTGGTGGGAAAATCATGGGTGCGGGTGAACCTTCGGTATGGTACCCAAGCATCCTACACAGTTGCTGCCCGACTGTCAATTCGACAATTGTAGTGAAAGGACTAGATTCCAGTGCAACGTTATTTGGGTTGTAAATCATCGTGGTTAAATCTAAGATTCCGAGTCTCCTTTAGTATCACTTGAGGATGCAAAATGTGGCGTCCTCGGTGGGGGAATACACACATCCAATGATTGCAGGCATGGACACGTCCATGTTCATATGTCCGTTATATCTCGGAGACCAGAAAGGAGTCGAATGCTCCGAGAGCATTGCATCAATGGAGGACAGTTGGATATCTAAGTTCCTCATACTCTCCATAAATAATTCAGAGGCCTGCATTGTTGGGGTGATGAAGGCTTGGTCAGAGGGATATAAGTTCTTGCGAGTATTCCTTTGGTTGTCAAGAACTCGCTTCAAGAACCCTTCAAGGTAGGAGAAGTTTTCGGCCTTTGGGCCGAGAAACCAAGCCGCAGTTGCATCATGGCGGGATGCCGCCTCGCCCGGGAAGCTAGGCGAGAGCGAATAGTAAGACATCGTCGATCGTAAACCAACTGCAGGTCTGGGGAGAAGTGGATGGAGACTCGTAAGTGATCGTTACAGATGAAGTAGGTGGGATCTTATATCACTGGAGCTTTGGCCACCCTTACTCGGGTAGCACTTCTACTCAAAAGGTTGCACGTTCGTCTTTAAAGGTTCTGCAACCCGCCCAATAGCTACACGGGCACATATATATATATGTATATATACATGGGGCTACCGTACTATAGCTACTAGGATTTTAATTTACAACTAGCGCTAATAGTTGAAGCATTCTCGTGAAAATCAGTGGAAGTGGCGTCAGTTTCCTTGAAAGGGTTTACGTTCAAGAGTATCTGCAGTTTACACCTTGTATACATACACCTTTGTATGCTCTAATTTCATTTTAACCTCGGCTTATAAAGCTCTAGCTAATACGTTAGGGTATCTTTTGCACCTATGTAACCTACCCCACATCCCACATTCAAAGGGTAGTAGTTGAGAGTTTCCCGTATGGGGAAAGTTATTTCTTAGATACCTATGCGTACTCGGGAATGCACCCCTGGTTGTCTAGTTGACACAACCCCACCCACCCACCTCACCATAGCACCGGTACCGCTCAGCCGCCACCTCAATATAAAACAATCAATTTTCCATAGTTCTTCTGCACATACAGATGACAGGTTGACGTTTAGTCATAGATGGCCCGCTATCCGGGTCTTGATACATAGCTCGTACTACTGTGACGATAGATTGCGAATATGCGTATCGTCAATTAAATGACACTGGAAAAGCCGGGAGAATTTACGGTATGTGCCGGAACCCCAGTTTGTATGGGCGTATGTAGTGCTCAAGATGATTTAAAGGCACGTACATTCCGTCGCTAAAGTACAGGCAGAGATCACAATTGCGAAAAGTGGTCTCGTGCCGGTGCGAAAAAAATAAATCACCATGAAATGAAGCAACGGTCAACCCCTTGAGCAACTCAAGCGCATTAGCCACCGGGGCCAGGGTCCGTAACGCGTTACCGAAGCCATATCCAGTACCCTATCAAATCAAAGTTGTTCCGCTCCCACTGCCTCCATTGTCCCCCCACGCATATATGTAGCCCCTCAGGCCCAGCAAAATACTCAGTCACTTCCATACTTGTGAATTATGCTCACTCTTTAAGCTCTGGCCCATTGATCGAGAGCCATACTAATATCGGGGCGTAAGTACTCGAATTGCGAATTAGATGCCGGTCAATGGGGGGCTACGATTAATCAAGAAGGTCAGTGCTTGCAGTGATTGCAGGAAAGCTTCTCACGCATGATCCATGCATAAGGAATTGATGATAGAATACAGTCGAATGTCTATATCTCTATAAATGCATATCTCTCTATTATCATGAGAGCGGCCAGTACTATAGGACTATTTTGGGGGGGAAGTCTATACGCCCAGTCAGAACTATAGGACTATGTCACCGTAATAGGTAGCATACCTAATCATTCTCTGTCCCTGCCTGCGACTCCGAAAATCCGAACCTGCATAATGATGCCTGCTGATCTCACAATTTGGCCAACTGGACTGGTCTGTCCATATTAGTACACCTCTGCATCCTCGTAACTGTCTCTCTGCATAGAAGTTTCCCATGGGCCAGTATGCTATTATGCAAGCCTGACGCTAATCCACAATAAAGGGTACTTGTTCTCGTTGGAAGATTGCACTTCCCTCAGCAGACTTGTTCGCGGACATTGGGGCCATGTTCCAAATTGCTCCTACATGAAATTCTCGTACAAAGTGATAAACATGCTCATGAGTGGTTATTGCTAGCTGCCAATCGGGCAATTAATACGATGAACCACAACCACTTGATGTCTTTTTCATAAGTTGATGAGCGCGATCTCAAAAGGATCGCAATTAGAATAGCTAGAAACAGAAGGGCTAGGTGATAATTATACAAGAAATTATCCGAGAAATATCCTTGAAGCCACGAAAGTGATAAATATGCATCCCCAATACTGTTAAACCGTGCAGGCATAGCTGCATGCACGTGCATTTAAATTGCTCAATGCAGGCAGTCCAAGATACGTACTCCGCTTAGTTCCGATGAAGCGCACTCCGAATTCAAAGACATGCCACTCTCGGTATTCGACGCGTCCATCAGCCGGGTTATTGCGAGCACTAAATTTACGCTATGCCATGGTTGTGGAAAATGAAATGCGATCGTTACCTCTGCTACTGGTATCCTTGGCCTTGCTGGGTGGAGCCTACAAGAGGTCCATAATTCAATTCACACTCCGGCCCTGATGCTCCGCACCATTCTGAAATCTTTCGGGTGCTTGGTTTTTCTTCATGGGAGCTCCAGCATTGATTTGAAAATAATGCCCTCTATAGCACCATTGCGAACGCACATTTACCTTAACACTGAGCTCGCCCTAATAACAAACAGCAAGGCCAACTCAGGGCCTCCCCCGCTAGAATATTTTTGCCATAAATATTTTGCGAGAACGATAAAACCTGGGGAATGGTGTACGTGCAAGCCACAAATTGCTGTGTTTCGGCCTTTCATGGCATGCCCTTAACCTTGTATGGTTGCCCCTAATTACCCTGTACATTATTTACACTCTTGTGCTCGGACTTTAGATTTGACTTTGACTCTGGAAGAAGGTCATGCAGGCTGGGGGTCTATTTCCCAGATATTATGATACGATCTCGACCATGCCAACGCTGGTTTACCCAGTGTGGCGGGTTTTACTCCGGAACATTGCGGCCAGTATGTACTACATATATACATATACGTACAACCCACAGCATGAAATATGGGTACTTAGTTCCATATTATCGTACCTTTAAACTGGCCATGTTAAGACTCCCCTAGCTAGAGGGCGCTCACCTGCCATACGATCGGAATATAGTACCCGCGCCAATAGTAACATCTTGACATCACATACAGTATACATGTATATGCATATGATGAATTATTGTGGACCCCGCCCATACATATTGCGCCGGGTATACTGAAATTGCCGTACAACCGACGATGTCATGTCACATCAGCGATGAAACACATCACCCATATCCTTGAGCATCCAGAGCCGTTTACGCAAGCTTTTCCATGCATACTTAGCTACCCTACTTGGGCCTAGATTGTTGGCACGATGCATGTACAGTGCGCAAGTACTTAGCCACGTTTTCCACCATGGCCATCCCGAAATACCCCAGCCCGTATAGTACTATCCCACGGCTAGTTCTGCCTAAGTAATTTGCTCTGCCGAATAATCTGGCGAATAAACCCACCACGGGGTTAACTCCCACGCAAGCCCAAGCCACGTACAAACCGCGCATAAGGTATTTAGGTATGAGAATCTTTGGGTGTTTATTCGCCACATTATTGAGTACTCTACGCGACGATATCGCACTGAGTAATTCACACCTAGAGACAGCCCTCTGACCCCTCCTAGGTCTAGTTTGCCACTTGCTAACATTCTATGCATATCTATTAGTTGATAGCATGTGGAATGTTTATGTACATAGTATAGTACGTATTTTGTATCCGCAGCTCACTCACATAACAGCAACACGCAATATACATACATGACTATGTATATATTTAATATGAGCCTGTGTTCCCCTCTAGCTTCTCGTTTGCTATATTGGTACCAGTAGAGTGCAGTAGGTAGGTACAAGTAATTAGTAAAACCGAACAGACCCCAAAAGTTTATGTTTACTTCCAGACTGAACTAACTTGCAAGACAACCCAGACTGGCGCAAGGAAGGAGATGACGACCCCTACGACGCCATAGAGACCTTCTTCGACTACCTCCATTCGGAGGCTTTCAGCGAACCCCCACAGAGATAATCACCAGACGACAAAGGAAAGTAGGGCCGCCACCCCACTATTGACACTAGAAAAAATCCGCAACGATTTTCCCCCAGCCCCTCGCTGGTTAAGTGACGTGGAGCTAGCCCTTGTCCCAAGTTAAGGCGAGGACCCGACGAGAGAGAACGGAGGAAGAGGGCCGGAGAGAGGGCGTGGTGGCGGAAGGGACAGACATATCTGAAGGAAGGGCCGGGAGAGGGCGTGGCGGAGGAGGACACGGGGGCTGGAAGAGGGCGAGGGCGGAGGGGCGCTAGCGTTTGTTTCGCTTTTGTTTCCCATCTTGTATTTAGACCGTGCACGGCCCCCCAGATTAACTTGGGCTCGTCATAACCCTCTTACAGGGTTGCATACGAGTAATGAGTTTTTTAAAAAAAAAAAAATTAAAAAAAAAGAACTAACTTGCAGCACTAGTTAGTTCAATGCGTTACAGCTAGTACAATTTGTTACAGATAGTACAATTCGTTACAGAATACCGATATATTAATTGCGAACCCAGCCCAAACTGTAACGCTAGGCAATAACTTCCTTCCAGGATTCCTTTAGTCAAAGTATGATATATACGAGAGTAGGCCAAAGAGACTTCCAACATCGAGCCAGGCTCGGACTGGTTGGTCATGTGCATATCTCTTGTGTACAGTATGTAGGCATTGTACCACTAGTACTCTAAGTACTTAAGTAGGAGGCAGTACTCTCATTCACCCAGTGAAATTTAAGTATTTAAAATGTAGTTATACGTACCGTATGTAGTCACTCCGCGTTATTGATAAATAGCCTTGCCTAACATGGCAATTAACTGAGTAATTTTGTTGCATGCTCACGAGGCCCTTTGTTCTCTTTGGTCTCAATTAATAACGGGGCATGGAAAATCGGTTGTCGAGGCTAGCTAGCTCTTCGACACTGTACATGTCAAATGTCCTTATTGAAACGAGAAATCAAAACACTATCTAATTCTCTAATCTATCCCATATGGTACATGACCACTTCTAAATAAATGAATCCCATGTGCGCACTTGAACGCCGGGCCATGAGATAACCCAAACCATCCCAAAGACACATTAGGCCTCCACAACTTTTATCTTGCCTAGCCCTTTTCACCTGCAGCCAGTACAAGGTGAGAAATTATGTGTTTAAATCCCCCCAAAATGTGATAAAAGCAAACTCAAAGCACCTTTAGAAATCTTCCCGCCTGATGAATCTGATATTGGGTCCTTCTCTGCTCGCGAAAGCGGTGTGATGATCATCAATGCTGTACATTATTGGATTCTTGCCGCCCCCTAGCTTTTCAACGAAGGCGAGATTATCCAGTCTGGTCTCACGCCCACCACCAGCGTACACGAAATCATACATCCACACAGTACGGGCCAAAGCCAAAGTAAGCTCGAGGTAAGCCAGTGATCGGCCAATGCAACTTCTGGGGCCGAGACTGAATGGTGCAAATGCACTCTGTGCACGCTGAAGGGATTCCGGCGATTCGGCTTTGTCAGCTAGAAACCTGTTTGGATTATAGGTGAAAGGGTCGCGGTAATATTCCTCGTTCATGTGGAGAGTAAAACTAGGTGTCGCAATGTCGACTCCCTCAGGGAAATATTTACCAGCAACGATAATACCTCCCTTGAGGACCTGGCGTGGAAGGGTGGTGGGGACCGGTGGAGCCATACGCATTGCCTCGTCGAGGCATGCCCGGACAAGTTTATAGGCAGGTTGGCATTCCGGCGTTGCGAATTTCTCACTCCTGATCTCTTCAAAATCGGGGAAAGTGGTACGGACTAAGGAAGTGAGCTCCGCGAGGACCTTGGGATAGTTGGCCAAAAAGAAAAATGCTGCCACAAGAGCGGTTGAAGGTGTGTGTGAACCTGAGAATTCCGGCCCATGAAATTAGCACAGCCTGTGAATCGTTACCAGTACACCCTTTATGCTACAAAGCAAGCAGGGTGGGCTTAGATGAAATAACCTCACCAGCTGCAATTAATAAATTACTCTCGCTCCACAATTCACTCATGGAGTATCCATCGCCAGTTTGCGGGTCTTTGGCATCCAGTAGGTAGTGGAAGAAGTCTTTTCTCACTCCCGCCCCGAGTGCAATCCTTTCCTTAGCCTGTTCCCGGGAGTATTTGACAAATGTATTCTGTCCCTCGGCTATCGTAGGGAACAAGTACTTGCCGAGGCCTAGCTTGTGAATTTTGAGTGAGATCCCAGCCTGTATGTACCCCGTGTCAGTAACCACTTTTATGGGGATAGATTATGGCTAAATAATGAACAAGGGTAATAATTCCAGGGAGGTGTCGAAGAAACGGAACCTACAATCGCATGTCGATGGATTGCCATATCAATCAATGCAGGCCAAAATCTCCACTCCTCGCGAGTAAGCATGCCAAATGTTTTTCCAAAACATAGGTCACCAATGACGTCAAAGGTCAACCAGTTACTCCAATGAGCCATGTTTCTGCTTGCATTGTCGTCCTTATTTCCGGGCCTCTCATTCTCATATGAATCCGTTCCAATATTGCAGACGAAGGTGCGGATGTGTGTGAGCACATTATCTTCCATGCCTCTTATTGCTGTGTCCGAGAAGGCTTGTGCCATCACTCTACGCTTTCGTCCATGCAGAGATTTATTAACGACTGTATGTGTATCGAATGCATGTGGGTATGGAGGCATAACGCTGTAAAATGAAGACTTTTGGACATTTTTGCCATGGCCGTAGATTTCTAGAGCAATCGATTAGATGAGGTTGAGAGGAATTTTGAAGAGAGATGATTACCATTCAGCGCAGCAGCATCATTGACGGAAATGAAGTTTGGGGTAAAGCGAACAAATTTGCCTGATTTCAGCGGTCAACAGAAGCCCATATCAGCATATTAGCCTGTTAAGGCAGTACTAACCATATCTCTTGTGTGCATGATACAAAACAAGGTGGGAATCGCCAATCCAGGCGTGATATGCTGCATGCAGACTTGTACATCTGGCTAATAATGGGCCTGGGTACTCCGCCAATGGGTGGAAATATAAACGATAAAGTGCTACGGTAGATAACTGTCGGGTGAAAATTGTTAGCCTAAGCAGAGTACCATGGAAGCTTTTGTGGAAACGTCTATGTCTATTTGCATGTTATAATTACAAGAGTTGTAGATATCGCCCATAACGTACGTATAATATGAGTCCGCCTGTGGCAGAGAACAGCAATTGTGAGATGTCAAGATCCCACCCATTAGGCAGAATGATAGTCGATGTACTTGAAAGCCACCCCATTATCACAGGTGAAATGGTGCCGAGGCCCAAATTGTTGAGAATAAATGAACGTGCGGTGCTGAACGTGCTCGGAGGAGGTGAAAGTCTACCGTATTGTGCTCTTCTACCTATAGCTAACAGTAGTCTGAAATCCTAAAAGGTGCCTATGGTGTATATGTGACACTTTGTGGTCAATATCAGCGATCGACGTCAGAGCGTGTCAGTGGTTGTGTCGAAGCTTGATTTCCTCTCAAAACTAGCAATGCAGGTCTATCTCAGGGTATGAAATTATTGAGTTGAGGGAACGATCTTGGAGGGTGGGGCATATTTATACCTTATCCTTCTCAAACCGTTATCCACTTGACATTGGGCCCACGCATGGAGGTAGAGATCTAGATGTTTCCACTGGCAATTGGTCGATCGAATGGTTTACCTCCTTGTGCCGTTATGAATTCGAGAACGGATACATAATACTAGTAGATAGTGATTGAGCCACCGGAAAAATATGCCCCGCACTCGAATTTACTTGAGACCTTTGACCAGTGGGTCGCTTCACGTGCCGCGGTCTCCAATACTCTAAGTGGTCTTAGTTCCAGTGACGGAGCCTACCACCCTGGGATCATTCCTAGAATTCAAACGTCGGATGCATGGATATCGTTCGGAACGGTGCATGGGGCAATCTCGAGTGTATATAGAAAAAAGCAGTTCCATGAAGCCTACAATAATACTCTCCACTGAGACAGTGACTTTAAAGAGGTTTAGATAGCATCGGACTCGTATTGCTATGCCTAATCAGGATAATAGCGAAAGTGCGAAGCTGCTCTCTCGTACTTTCTAACATAGGTATATGATGCAATTTTTTTCGCAGTGGGATAATTCAAACATTTGTAGTGGCATGGGTGCCAACCAGACTATAGCTAGTGTAGCTTCTCATGTATGAGCCACCGGCGGCTGAGTAGGCCCTTCAGGCTACCGATGTATGCAAGGTAGTGAGCTCCGGGAAAGAACCCGATTGAACGAAATTTTGGTGATTCCTGGGAGTGAAACTTGCCTTCTAAACTAATCCAAGATGCATTGTCCTAGACTACAGCTGCGGTAAGATAATGTCGTCGGATTCAGCATAATTTTTCTCATGCTTTCAATCAGAATGGAGTTTAATTAATTCCATACACGTGGACATTCTTGAGACAACTGCAACGTACTTAAGCGCGTCCGATAGGGCGTGCGAGAAGTCCCTGAAGGGATGACAGCCGCTAAGTGAGTATTTCGTTGCACAAGGATCACAAAGATCACATGCTTGCCAAACGAATGATGAGGTCGCGGCAGAGCCGGATCGCTTATACAGTCAGGTGGCAAAAAGAATTGAACGCTTCCCTGCAAAAAGAGGCCCAAACGCTGCATATTTGAGACTTTTGTATGGGTTTAAGGGATGACATACGTTGCATTTGTATGCAGCGTCCAGTTCTTTTTGCCACCTAGCTGTATATGTTATGTAGTCTATATCGACGAGATGTAAACTCTGACAGTTTTGAGCCGTTAGTATGGGAATCGGGAGTGGTGGAGACTTGTTGAACCCATACAACTGTATATTAGAGCCTTGACAAAGTGGGGTACAACTATCTGCATCCAATTAAATTACTGTACATCCACATCAAAAATGTTGATTGAACAACGCAGCTTGAGTGGAGACAGAGGTGTATGTAAGTACAGTATATCCAATCAAATTACTACACAGCCACATTAAGAATTATGTAGACTTGTGCCCCCTTGTAATATTGTCCTGTTCCATTCAGCAATCGATTGGTGAATGGTTCACTTGTTTCTTTTTCTATAGCGCTCATTGGCTGTTTAGCTACATCCCTGTATGATGTTACCCTCAAACCTCAATGTATACTTACCGGCCCAGCAAGTTTCCCAGTGATGAAGAAGTTCAATAGCTACGTACACAAGCAACTCAAGGTATTAATTATACAGAGCTTCGGTAAGTATTCTTGAAGCGAGGTATTCATGCAGTAGAATGCTAATACAGTGTTCGAAAAAAACCAACAGCGAATGGTACACAGGATGCAGTAGAGCCATTTACAGCTGAAGTATGTGCAAATATTGACCGATCCACCTGCCGACCAGAGCATTGATAAACCGCATCGCAATTGCCGATAATCCAGCTATCATTACCTTACGTGCGGCAGCTGCATCCCGCAACCCAACAGGATCAACTCGAGCACACTGCAACTGAACATCCTCGAGGGACGAATCTGCTGCAACAAATCAAGTGGAGTGGATGCGGATAGAGGTGAGGTAGCAACTCTGACAGCAGGATATCAAGCGGAGGATAGCCAGGATGATGGTAGGTGTAATAGATATGAGTTATGATGTATATTTGTTTTTTTAGTTGTTTTTTTAGTATATTTAGTTAGCTGGTGGAACAGAGCTTTCCTCCGTAATTTTTGACCGGTCTATTGAATAGACCGGGCCAGTCAATTGGTAGGGCCAGTCATCAAGAGACCGGTCTAATGATCAGTAGCCCAATCTATTGATCATTAGCTCGGAATAGACCGGGCTACTGACGTTTTCAAAAACACATGTGTCGTGACCGGGCCGGAACATAGGTAACTGGTGGGCTTGCGACCGAGCAGGGAAAACGACCGGGGTGAAACCTGCATACTACACCTCTACGCAAATTCTATATTGACCCCGCTCTATATCATACGCATACTAACTCAGCGGCAAAAAAAGTCCTTAATCTACTGTATATGAACCCGTACCCGATAGCCCCCCCATTAACATATGCCACTCTATAGGCACTCTATCCAGGCTCCAAGAGGTACTATGGATCAATTAAGGCCCCATATATCTATTATGGCCAAGCGAAAAATGTTGCCCCACCATAAGTACACATGCCTCCGTACTGATCAAATTACTTCCAATATACGACAATTGCAGACAATGAAAAAAAAACGGCATGTGGACAAGAGTAGGATACAAGCAGTTAGTGAGCCTCGACATTCACGATCCTCCACGCATTTACATAGGATCCGAATTTCTCATGGCCATGCCTCAAATCAAAGAAA
>Ga0307511_10003790_pt1 | contig 15475 bp, 16 predicted proteins | sample 13_EM_MG_FD_200266 | JGI IMG/M metagenome (GOLD analysis project Ga0307511, IMG submission 200266) | Populus trichocarpa ectomycorrhiza microbial communities from riparian zone in the Pacific Northwest, United States - 13_EM | ecosystem: Host-associated > Plants > Roots > Unclassified | place... | reverse complement strand
AGCCCGTTTGGACCTGGAGTCGGGGCCGGTTGATGCCGCAATGCCGGGCTGCCGGGCTCCAATACGATCAATAGATAAACAACGAATTCTGTACAGAGGCGGTCTATCGAAACGCAAATAGCTGTAACCCTACCCGCGCTCTTCACACAAGCGAATGTCTTGATAGAGATGCTCCAGTGCGGGCGCCTGTAACCGTTGACAACCTTCGATACCGATCGCTGACGTCACCGGGATGGGAACTGTGATCTGCACCAACGTCCAACGGAAGACACTGGTGACGTTGTGGCTGCCGTCCCGAGAGGTCGGCTCGCCCTCTCCTTGCACTCCACAAGACTGTTCGGCGTGGGTGGTCAGATATGGAAAACAAACCAGGCTTAGGACGGGAAAAATCGACACTTCCAAATTGTGCTCACATGGTACAGTTGTGAAGGGGCCTGCATGAGCTACGTTTTGGGTCCGAGGAGGGAACAGGTTAAATCAGTCAGTACGTATGTGATCACACGGGATAATTACAAGCACGATTAAATCATTTCAAACTTCTCTGCTATTCTCCTACTATGCTTAAGCTAAAACGGGGTTGATCGCTCGATGTGTGCGTGTGGGGGTGTATGTGGGTGTGCATTGTTGTGTGAAATAGAAAAAATATAGGGGTGAAAGCAGGGTACGGTGACAAATGGTGTGGCAGATGACCCGGATGCGTCGGCGGAGGGATGGATAGCGAAGAATGGAGTAGGGGGCGGACAGGAGGGTGTGGGCGGAGAGAGAGAGAGAGGGGGAAATGCCGGCAAAATGGACTGCAGCAAAAAGCAGGAAAGCACGAGAAGAGTCCTAGAAGAGCATAAACAGGTCATTGGAATCGCCTCAGCTTCCGGATTGAGGGGGCGGGGAAGGGTTGTGTCCAACGAACTGGCCGGGAGGGAAGAAGTTTGAGGGATGCCATTGATCACTCGGACTCGTCGCTCCCCAAGGGGATGGTCCGACAGGAGGCCTGGGGAGGTTCGGAGGTTGGGCGGGAAATCCAGGTGGCGGAGGCCCCCACGGTCCTCTAAGGTCAACCGACGGCCGGGGAGGGACGGGAGCAGCGCCCCAGACGGGACCGTTGACTACCGTTCGACGCGAGGTTGGGACAACCTCGTCGTCGTCAGTCGCGAGAGCAGACGATCCAAGAACCTTCGGACTAGGTGACCGGCGGATAGGAGAAGCGGACCCGGACCCTGATTGTTCGGTGGGACGAGCAATAGGCTGGATGGATCGTGGGGGACCAATCGGACCAGGGTCGGCAATGATGGACTGTCGCCTTCCGGAACCAGGGGCAAGCATCGAGGGAGGTGGTTGGTTGGGGTTCCCTTTCTGGGGTGGTCCTATTGGACCCGGACTGATAACCGCAGGAGCACCAATCGGACGAGCAGGGTAGGAAGGATCAAATCCAGGTGTTCCAAAGTTACGCGGTAACGCTGAAGGACCCAGGATAGGTCCCGGTACCTGCTGGGGAACGGCAGGTCCAGGGTTGAACCCATTGAACTGTTGCACAGGATTGAACGGTGCCCGAGGAGATAGCAGAGGGTTCTGCTGCGGAAGGGTTCCATTGACACCAGGGGAATAACCGGGTGTTGGAGGGTTCGACGCTTGTGAGGGAGTTTGAGGGGTCGGTTGGCTGGTAACGATAACGGGGCGGGGTTGCGAGGTTTGTCGAGGTACGGCAGGGACGGGAGAAACCGCATTTGTCGACGCAGGCTTGTTGAGGATCTTCTTTGGAGTGGTCTGGGGTTGTGCCGGACGCTGGGTCGAACCAGAGGCGGTGGCATTGCGAGGTGAAGGAGGGGGGCGACTGTTCTGCTTGCGGGGCTGTTGAGCAGCGCGGGCTTCCTTCTCCTTCTCAGCTTTCTCCTTCTCGAGACGCTCACGTTCAGTCCTCTCCTTCTCCTCACGAGCCTTCTTCTCACGTTCCTCCTTCTCTTGCTGTTCGCGTTTGGCTGCGGCCACAGCCTTCTCCTTCATTTCCCGTTCTTCCTTCACCTTGCGATCGCGCTCCTCTTTCTCCCTCCTCTCCTGCTTGAGTTTATCTTCCCGCTCCTTGCGTTTGCGCTCCAGCTCGACCTGACGTTCCTTCTCCTCCGCTTGTCGCTTACGACGCTCTTCGTCCTTACGTTGTCTCTCCTCTTCCTGAGCCTTACGGACAGCTTCACGCTTAGCACGCTCTTCTTCCCGTTTCTTCTTCTGCTCGTCCTCAAGGGCTTGTTGTTTCGCTTTCAAAAGTGCGTCCTCAGCGGCCTTCTCAGCAGCTTTAGCGGCCTTTTCGCCCTCCTTGGCCATCTTCTGCTGCCTGTAAAGAGATAAGATAAGATTGTGTCAATGGTGACGTCATTTGGACGCACTTCTTCTTGTCCTTCTTCTTCTGGTTCTGGGTTTGTTTCTTGGCCTCCTTCTCCTTAGTCGCCTTGTCCTCGTCCTCGAGTTCTCGTAACAACTGGAGTTGCCGCTCTTGTGCTACTTGTTCTCGATACGCTTGAAGGACCCGTTGCTCAAACATCCGGGCGGCAAAGATTGAGAACATCTTCTTGCCCTCCTCGACCTTCTGATCCTCGGTCATAGGCTGGATGGGGTGAACGTTCTGAGTTCTGTGAGTTCTGGGTTGGGTACTCCTACGTACCTCCTCTTCCTCTTCCTCCTCTTCCTCCTCATCGTCGTCGTCGTCGTCTTCGTCGTCATCCCCATCATCATCCCCCTCGTCTTCTTCGCTGTCATCCTCAATACTTCCCGTCGCTCGATCCTCACGAATCATTCGGCGATCGGCCAGTTGTTCCATCATCTCGAGGAACTTTTGCCCATCGTTCTTCAACAGATCGTCTGCGACCGTCAGAATATTATCTATTCCTAGACAGGTTAAGACGGACAAGTTCCAACTGGGATAGTTCCACAGAAATGGACAGTAAAATGGACTTGCCAGTGACTGTGAGACTGCTCCCAAAGCTGAAGAGCTTGTCTCGTTCCGGTTTCGCATCCGCAGTTGTCCGACGCCGGGTGGAGGCAGGAGCGCCAGCCCTCCTTGATGTCACACGAGGATGTCGACCATCGCCGTCCTCACCCTCGCCATCACCGTCGTCCTCATCCTCGTCCTCCTCGTCTTCCTCCTCCGCCTCGTACTCGTCATCCTCCTCATACTCGTCCTCGTCCTGATCGTCCTCGAACTCACTTTCTGGGTGCTTGACCTGAGCCTTCGGACCCCTCCCATTCGGCACGGTAGGGACCGGAGAATTCTTGGACCTCAGATTAGGATGCGATGACGGAGGCTGAAGCTTGTGGTGACCCACGACTGCGCCATTCTTGTCCAGTTCAACAGAGCCAGGGAAAGGACCGGGACCAGGCGGTGGCGGAAGTGTACCTCCAGAGGAAACGTAACGCTGCTGATAGTTCGCGTATTGTTCTAGCTCCTCGTAATAAGCATCGTACAGTACCTCGAGCTCGTCCTCAATCGCATTCCTGTTACGATCGTCGACAGGGAGGCAGGAGGCAGGCGCCGAGAAAAGGTAGAACGGGAAGGGATCGGGATCGCGCGAAACGAGTGCATAGACCAGAAATCCGGGGGGCAGAACGGACGGTTGACGATGAGCAAAGGGGGTTTCACGGTCAGGGAAAATTTTTCAGAGAAAAAGACAAGAGGAGAGGGACGGACCGCTTCCGACCACATACGGCACAGCTACAACTGTGCTTCTGTTGCTCCTTCATCTTTTTCAGGACCGCCTCCTTCTCGACCTTGACCAGATTCCTGCGTTCCTCCTCGCCCAGACCAAGCCAAAACTCTTTGATGCGCTCCCTCTCTTCGGTAGAAGATGTGCTCCAAATTTTATTGTTTTTGGCTGACTGGGTGCTTGCCGGAGCATTTTGCCTGCTCTTGTGCGGGCCTGATGCGTTTGAGGATGGCGGCGATGGGTGATGATGGGTCGGATTATGAGGGTAGTTTGCAGCTGACAGAGGTTGCTTTGATGCCGCTCTGGCAGATCGGGTCGTCGTCGCCGGTGGGTTCGCGTTTGCTGGTTGACTGGAGTAGTTCATCGGTTGTTTCCCAGCGGCTCTCGAGCTTGGCGGTGGTACTCGACTCGTAGGCGGCATGGGAGCGTTGGTGGTGACGGACACAGGCGCGGGTGAATGTCTCGGTGCAGTGCCGGCCAACGCCGGCAGGGCGGCAAACTCCGGTGGCTGACCCCCTCCCCCTCCGCTACTGACGTTCGTACTATTACTGTTACCACTAGTTTTCATCCCAACAGCCTTTTCAGGAGGTCGAGGTGTAGATTGTGAAGGTGGCGGTGGCGGTTGCGATGGAAGGGAACTATGACTCACGCGCTCGTCCTTGAGGATGGCATCTTCCTCCCCATCCTCTTCGTCGCAATCTTGTTCATCTTCACTGTAATAGACTACAGAACACGGACACAGATTCACATCACAGTGAGACATTAAAATCGAGGTTGCGTACCGCGAGAAGCAGGAGGGCTGTTCGATGGCGGAAGATACGGTGCGACGGCTTGTTCCATCAGAGCGTTGAAGGGTGAGCGTGAAAGGATCGATTGATCAAACGGCAAATTTGACGCAGGAAATGCCCCGGGAGGGTATCCAGGAGTGCCTTTCGTTGGGCCTTTGGTCCCCGACGTCTGTACCATCTGTTGTGCGATGGCATACATGGCTTGAGCCTTGTGGAAAAAAAGACCTCGTTCGTTACCACAGGGAAGACAAGGGCGGAAGTTGATTAGGACTAACAAAGTTTCGTATATGCTCCGGGAGTGATTTCCAGTAATCATCGTCGGTCGCGATCCCGCCCTGCGGATCAGCATCCATCCTCCGACATAAATCGTCCGCGGCGGCGATGAGCTCGGCGTGTGCAGCGGCAGTCGGGTTGTTTTTCGCGGCAGCCGCCACAGTCGCAGATAGAGAGGCGGTGGCAGAGAGGTGAACTGCTTCTAGCTCCGGCGATAATCCAGTGAGGCTGCGTCGAGGGCCCGGTGCCGGCTCCAATGGGGGGATGTCATCGTCCTCCTCTTCCTCTTCCTCGTACTTGAGTTCGGCGCGTGAATCTGAGGCGACAGAAGTAGTCTTTGTCTTGGTTTTCTTCTTCTTTTTCTTCTTTGTCGCCTCCAGACTGGAAGTTGTCGGTGGATTTTGGATGGGCAGCGTCTGGGATGCCGGAGATGGCTTCGATCGAGAGTTGGTCGCCTGCTTGACCTTGGAAGGTTTGGAAGGCATGGGAGCAAGCTAGTGGGGGAAACTTTTCGGGAAGCGGGCCAGATGCCAGTCAAGAAGGAAAACACGATGGGCCGAATCCAAGGCGGATTTCGAGATGTATGCTGCAGAAGACCGGGGGTACACCTATGCGGTGAGATCACAGAGAGAGAGATGGACTGAACTTTCTCACGCCTTCTGCCACTTATTCTCAACGTTTCCCATCTGGTTGAACCCCCTTTGCGATTTACTGCCCCGCGTTCTTAGGTTCAATCCATCGTCGTCACCGGATGGCCGAGGGATAGCGGGCGGGAGGTCTGGAGAAGATGAGTGGACAAGATTAGTCTGGGACATCACTCATGTCGACCAACCCAAACCTTAACCTGCGTTACCGGATCGCGCCACCTCGCTTCATACGGTTAACACCCTTGACCACAAGCCACTACGTTCGGGGAGAGAGACGAGGAAAGTGGGAGGCAACGCGTCGACGCTCGCTGCTGGATGACTGGGGATGATAGGAGTAATCCAATCTTCATCTGTATTGTCCATATCTCGTTCATATCAAAGTTTGTCTGCTTATCGTCACGTCCCACGTTCCTCCCGACATCTCTCAATTCCGCTCACTGCCGCCCGCCCGACTCCTCTCCACAACGGGCCCATCCCCCCACTTACGTAAGGCGTCCCAGCTCCGCTTCAGCCGTCATGAACCCACTATGGAGCGAAACCACAGAGATACTGCAAGTAAGGACCCAGACTCCTGATTTGGGCGGGATCTGAACTCTACAAACCATAGAAGCCCCCCGATATCTTGGCCGCAGAAGATATAGCCAGGATTCCCCTCGATGACGACATCGCGGGCAATGTGCGATTCCTGGAGGCGATGAACGCTCGCTACGACAATCACCCATACTTTACCGCCCAATTGGCCATACGTATGGAAGCCGTTGGGGCTACTGCAATCGGTGCCAGCTTATTGCGTCAAGTACCAATATCCCTCCTACTCCAGACCTCAGCTGATGATCATTTCAGACGAAGGAATCCTTAGGGCGCCTCAGGATCAGAGACGAGGTCCTCGACGAGAGCGTGGAACGATACACAAACGCAGCCCACGAAAAGTCCCATATGAAGTACCTAGAGTCGCTCACATGTAGGTCATCAGGCGAGGTCGGGCGGTTGGGTCGCTGACCAACCATTCAATGCCTAGTGATATACTTTCACAGGTGGAGACAGAGCAGGGAACATAGATTTCCCCTGAATCATCCGTTCCCACCTGCAGGACACGAGAAGATCAAGGAAGCGTGGGCATCTCTGACTTCACAAGGTCCTGATCGCCTGCGTCAGTATCTTGACCACACCGCCATCGACACTAATCATGTCGAGAGCACATTCTTCATCTCCGATGATGTGGGTTTATCTTACTTAATCGGTCAACCACGAGCTTGACCTTGGGCAAGTCTATCCGAGACATCGTCCGCCGAGGGATTGATAGAGCCGACATCAAGACACTCCAAAAAAGCCCGCTGCGCGATCTGGCGGTTATACGGGATATCATCAAGGACGCCGTGTCTGTCAGTCCCTTTCTCCGACCTCACTTTCTATAGACTTCTGACCGCATCGTGGGTAGGCGTATGATGTTCTGTTCGAACTCGTTCGCGACCCGCAACAGCTCAGCAGAGAGAAGATATGCAATGCCCAACGACGTCTCATAGACACATGCCGCTTCCAAGATCTGGCACATGGTAAGTATATCGTTCCAGGCGAAACCCGCACCGCGACCGGAGCGACGGTTGTAATCGCGGGATCCGCTGTCATCCAATTTTGTCCGTATGCAAAGGTGGATGAAGAGGTGGACTTTATATGTTATATGGCCAAGGTAAGTGGCGGCGCGTTCTCTTGAACTCGTTGAACCCGGTGTCCGTTCCTGAACGTTGATTAGCAATACATCCGGACTTGGTCACGGAACCCATTCGCTACTGCCAGCTGGTTACACTACCTGCTTGCGAACTGCCATCCTTTTGATGTTAGTGCTGTCTCATCTTCTACCGGCAGCTCACCCGGTGCTCTTAGGATGGGAACGGTCGGATGTGTCGATTGATAGCCTCACTCCCATTGGTTTTGGCGGGCTATCCCCCGATTAACGTCAACCTTGCACTACAGCTCGGGTACTACGCTGCCCTCAGAAAGGTACCTCACAGACGTTCGAATGAGGGCACCTACTCATTGTGCGTCTCACTAGGCCCATGATGGAGACCACGGTCCCTTAATCCAGTGTTTTCTCGATGGGATGCGTGCCACCGTGGAGTCAATCCAGAACGTCATTTAAACCCTACAATCGTCACACCAAATATCCCTCGTTTTATCAATACTAGTCTCATTGTGATATCACTGTAACAAGCTTTCCACCGAAACCTGAACTGGGAATAGTACTCGGTTTACAAAGACCGGCCGGCTTTGTAATTGGATAAGAACGCGTACGGACTCCGACAGCAACCACTGTTGATCGGGTGACGTTCGAGTGTGAAAGTACCGACTGAGCAAAAGATCCACTGAAACCACTGAAGACGACGGATTCGGTTATGAATTCCCCTAAAGTATGGTGGTAGAACACGCGCATTTCAATAGTCGCGGTGGGTTAAAGTTCTGATCACGTCCCTTATGAGCGGTTCTGTTCCCAAATCAGTCGTTGTAAGCGGTAGCATAGGTACAACGAGAAGCTTCCCCACCAATCTGCCAGACACCCCTTCACGTCAGGTCCGTCGGGAGCTCGTCATCCATCCGAATCTCAACAACCTTCACGATGCGCCTCAGTTTGTGAATTGAACTGGCGCTCGGGAAATATCCATCTCGATCAACGATGAGGATCCGATGCAACCAGGCCGAAGTGGTGCTCTTGCGGTCGGAAGCGAACCGTGCCAATTCTTCTATAAAACCCTCGGACAGATCGCAATCCAGGAATGCGAGGGTTTTCAGTGAGGGCGAAGATGAAGGGTTTGACAACAAAGGAGAGAGGAGGTTTGACAAATCGGTCTCGTGCCCGATGGTAAATGTCTCGAGTGTGGGGAAGGATGAAAAGTGGTGGAACGCTCTGTGGCCAGGCCGGGCTGAATCGGTTCCCAGCCTTCGGTGTCGAGGTGAAACCGTCGAACGTTGGTGAGAGGGAGCCGGGGAAACTCTTCAGAGGGGGGGTATGAACCGGGTTGACTGGAAAATGAGGCAGTTCCATTTAGCCCGAGCAGTCGAATTCTCCTCGTGGTACCGGCATAGTACTCCATGAAGGAGGGTGAGGATAGATTCAAAAGATGTGTTGTGGAAATGCCGGACAGGACATCAATTACCCCTATTGGAGTGTCATCGCACCCATTATCTTTAACCTCCAGCTCCGCGCCCTTCGAGAGAGCGATGTTGGAAATTAGTGCTTTGCCGTCCATCACGTCGAAGTAAGTTATCCGCAGGAGTTGAAGTTGGTTTCCGAATGCGGTCTGACGCCGTGATCTGTGGGGGGGGTTCTATGAAATACATAGATCCGTAGGTCCGCGCGTTTAAGCAAGCGGTTCCCCTCCAAAAAGTCCAAAAGGGCGTCCAGGGGGAGACCGAACTCGCTAATGTTCAAGGTCAAGTCGGTAAGGGCCCTGAGTTCGAGGAGGGAAGGAGAGAGATGAATCTCATCCAATGTGAGAGCCTTCAGAGTGTGGGGGAGCCATTCAAACGGATCAATGGATGTATCCAAATCATCCGTGTCGTCCAGTTCCAGTGTCAGTGATCGGAGATTGCGCATCGGCCGGGGGAATTTTGAGAACAGCTGAACCAACTTCTCGAAGGTCGGAATGGAGGAAGCGGTTAGAGTTTCCGTGTTTTTAAGGTGGGGTATGAGGGTGTCGAGGACGTCGGGGAAGTCCCTGGGAAGCTCCATCCGGAGGTAGATCCGTAGATGAGCCGCTTTCGCACGCTCGAGGCTCAGTTTTGCCAGCTGTATCCGATTATTGGATACCAACGTCCAGTTTTCTGGAGCCGAGATGATGGACTCGCGCCAGTATCGGCAAACGCGAGTCAGCGGAATGATTGACCTTGCATCGTCGGCATACTCGCCCAGGGAACAACCGGCAATGCGAGAGAGGATCTCCGGCGGTAACCTGTTGACTGGTCGCAACGTGTTCCGCAAAGAGAGCAGGAACCTCAGGGTATCGCGTGTTCCGATTTCGAGGCTTTCGATCTACGGAGTTCACCATGGTCAGGTCCTCATCAAGCCGGATCTGTCGAGGCACACTTACCTCTGATTCCAACGAAGCAGTGGAGACTGCAGGAGGGGGACCGATCTCTCGTACCCTAGTACATTCCAAGGTGATCTTCTCGTTCAACAGGTGGAGGAGGTCTGGGATGGAGAGGTCGTAAACGGCTCCTGGTAGAGACATGGTGGCGGCTGCCAGCGAAGGCGTGATCGACCCCGATGTGATGTCGCTCGCTGGCGGTCCCCGGGCCCAACTCAGAAGAGCAATGCCATAGACCCTTACTCGGGTAAGGGAAGTAAGGGGATGGCCTCTCGAGGCGAAAACAGGCTGATTCCGACCACGTTCCCCAACCTCAGGCGATTTTATTCAACTCAATCCGTTCGCTACAGGCAGTAGTTTAAAGGGATTTATGTGCATATGTGTTTGGTCAACAACAGGGACGCGTTCCTCGAGCGCGCTGATTGAAGCAATGCTTGGAAAGTTTCCTCTCGGATTGGAAATGGAAACATGGTGTAACCCAGCCGAAGTGGTGCTCTTGCGGTTGGAAGCAAATCGCATCGACCCTTCCATAAACCCTTCAGTAAGAAGGCAATCCTTGAAGTCCGAGAGTTTTTAGTGAGGGTGATGCCGAAGGGTTTAACGGCAAATGTGAAAGGGAGTCGAGGGGATTCCACAAAGAGGATGAAATAGTGGTCGCCGATGAATGAGGCGGTTCCATTTGGACCAAGGCGAATGATCCACCCGGCGTGAACATGGTACTGGATGAAAAAATTGTCATTTTCTCACTTTTTGTCACTTATTTCACTTGTTTACACTTAGAGAGTAAAACCAAAGCTCACTGATGTCCCAAGGGCGGGCTGTCGAGGGAACGCGTCGAAGACGAAGCACTTAATCAAGTGTTCTCGGACCAAGGAGGTCTGCCATTTCCTTAGAAGCCCTAGTTCAGATGCTGAGCGCTGAGCTTGCGGGAGTGTGTTCTGATGCTACTCGCTATGGAGGCCTGATAATCCTTGTGTAAACGTGCTCGAGGCTCGTCGAGACGTGGTTCAATGCCGAAAAACGATAATGCAGGGAAGTTGTTCACCTTTCACCAGAAACAACGGAAGAGTGCGTTTGGACATCGGATCCAGAGGAGGCTCGAGAGAATCGTGCACGGAGTTTGGGTCACCGGGATGATGGAACTGGAAGGTAAAAAGGGTGGTTCCGATGGTGCTCGATATGCTGGCATTCAAACAACACCAACCGCATTCTTGGAGCGGATTGGCCCTCAGGTAGTTGAGGGAAAATAGCCATGCCAATGGTATCCTGGCCCCGTGCTCGCGACTGCGTAACCTGAAGGGTTTACCGAACCTGTCCTTGAATCTGCCCTCTTACCCGCGCCCTGGCACTTGGATGTGATTACGAAGCCCGAAATGTTCCTACTTTACTTATTATAACGTCTAATCTCTAAGCTGTATGGATATTTTAAATCTGCGACTGGCCGGCCGCTGATCTGTGCCGTTAGGTGTTTTAGCCGGTTCACTAATGGCTATGTAATCCCTGGCTGCTTCCCACATGGGGGCCTCCCCATCCTTCATCGATTATCCTATCGTTGCGCGCGTTACTCAGGTAGACCATCGTACTGGAGGTCTGGACCCCGATGGCCGACGGATCTTCGGTGAGTTCTGAGTAGCGCCCAACTGTCCCTGCCCCTCAAGACTCGCTGGTTCGTACCCGCCCACTCTGAAGATCAACAAGGCCAAATCCGATGTTATCACGAACGGTCGACACCCGTGTGCTACACGAAGAACTGCCGGCGAAGCGGGCCGAACTGAAATGCGCCAAGCGTAACTCTTGCCCAGCCTCTGGATCCGCAGACCGCTTCAGCGAGACCGCGAACCTCATGGTCAGGATGGGAGGGAGGCTGGAAAGGAGGTGAACTTAGCTGCCTATAACGAGAGGTTGGCACAGTAAACGTACATTCCATATACACTTTATGCGTGAGGCGGGGGTGGTCAACCGTGAACCGTCAACGTTAAAGTGGATTGCATACTCACAGAAATGAAAGTTGTTTACCGGGATCCTGGGGCGTTTGTGTCAACGGTCACAACGCAGTGTGAGAAACGAGGGGGAGATTGTACCTCCATGACCTGCATGGATATTTGGATATACGTCTGCACGGCAACCATAGCCAAGAAATACATCGTGGCTTCTGAAACGATCGTGCGAACAAGCGCTGAAAAATTGAGCGCCCTCTTATTGCTGTACGTGTACAAAGCTATGACGAGGAACGCGGATAGTTCTAGGTGTACTCCATGGTCAGCAACCAAACCCCGTACAACGATCCGAGCCCGCGTAGCGACGTACCGAACGCGGTGCCTAATGAGCTCGGAATTAGCATGAGACGAATGTCCACATTCGTCGCACACATATTGAAAGCATCGATTGGGACTGGAAGGAGTTCTATAAACGTCGGGGTTTTGAGGAAAGCCGTTACGAGTGTCGTCGTCAATCTTGCCAACGTCAGGGTCCCAAAGTACGCCGCAAGGACCTTGTTGTTGAAAGTGATCGCATATAGCCTGGGACGGGGTCGCATTGGTTGGATAGGTGATTTGAAGACAAACGACACACCTCAACACAATGAATATGTCCGAAGCAAGTGAGAAAGTCGTGAGTGAGATCACTGAGATGTTGTACGAAATGCGACACCTGAGTATTGGAATGACGTCAGCACAAAACCTTCGTTTCTCACCCGGGAAAACACTGGTCAGAACACCCACAGTATCTGGATAAATTCAGTCAAAAAATGTTACCCGTGGAATAAAGGCGTTTCTCTCTCGTACTGACCTCGGACTTTCTGGGGCTGCTTAAATAATAGATCTCCCAGAATTGGTACCCAACTAGAAGGATCCGGTTCTATCGGTTGCACGGCGAACTCCATCAAGCATGCTCCAAAACGGCTGATCGGGGGATGCACGCACCAGGATATAAAGGTAGAAGACTGTCGTATGGTTCGTTCATCAGCTCTCTAGATACGCTCTGTACGAGTAAGGGAACGAACTCCACGTCTTGCGACCCCTCCAAATATACCGAATCTTCGGGAGAGGCTGTTAGAAGGTAGGGAAGGGGAATGGGCTTCGCCGCCGCACCTCGTCGTCAAACGTGAGTGAATAGTCGTATAGAGTCAGAACGACCGCGCTGATCTTCAGGTACTGGTCCGAGCTTTAGTTCCCAAGGGGGTGTACGAAGTCATCCCAGAACGCACTTTCGCCGTTATGCTAACGATAGAACGAACCGTTCGCATATTGAGACCATCACAACAATCAGAAAAGGTTGACAAGGACGTACAAATATTGGGCACCCTGCGACAACATGTCAGAGGACTCCATCCTCGGTTGGCTCTGGTAGCCTGCGCCGGGACCCTCCACAGTGCGGGGTTCGGACTTGTGAGCGGAGTGGGGGGGACAGCAGAAGAAGCGGAAGAAGAAGGTGGATTCTAACCATTATTTAAGCCCTTCTTGTGAGCGGAGGGTCAGCAAAAGTGAGCGAGAATTTCACCACCGACCACAGCGCTTCCGGGAAATCTCTCCCCCCGAGATGTATACAGTGTCATGGGCTAGGGGCTTGGGTTCGATTCGGTGACATCAATCAGCATTCAATCCGGTCGAGAGGGGCTGCGAGCGGTCAGGGATACCGCGACCTGAGCACGCGGATCCTGAATTCGAGCGCTTGATAGGTGACCAGTGACTGTTGGGCAACTTGTTTCCGTGGAGGGAGGGTGGCTCAGTATGCTCGCCGATTGCCGAATACTGTATAATTCAACTCCCCTGACGGGCGTGTGGCAATTGGCATTCTGTAGTTTGCGGTGGCTCACTTTGGCAACAACGAAAACAAACCAACCTGGGACCGTTGCGGATACTTTTGTTCCTTGTGCACACTTTTGGCTGGTATAATCAACCGGCTTGCCATGGTTGCACCTGCTTCCGGCTTCCTGGATTGCCGTGGTGCTTTTTAAATCTTCTTGTTAACTGTCGCGCCTTCCTTGTAGGGGACTGGGCACGGGCGCTTCTGCTTTACCCGCAGGTGAGTAGGGCGCGTCGTATCATACCGTTTTAGTTTTGCCGGCACTAGTAGGTACGGGGTTGGCCGGAACCCGTCTGTCGCGCACACAGAAACCGGTGTCAGAAAAGCAACAATCGGAAAGGTATACCCCAAAACAGAGGCCTCAGATAATTCGGAACGACTGATCTCACTCAGATATGCTAGCCTAGATCTCTGGTATCTCGTGCCGCCGTGGGTGAGGCACTGTGCATTTATCCGTCCGCTTAGTATACGTTGGCACATATACGGGCGGACAGTGTGCAGTGTTGCTAGTTAGGGCCAGTTTACTGCCCACCTGTCAAAACAGCATGTGCCTGGTGCATTGCCAGGCTGGCAATTGTCAAGTGTGGGGGGGGTCGGCAAGAGGTGGCAGGATGGGCCAGTAAGCGCCTGTTCGGCTATGCAGAGGTTCCCGTCACACGCTTGTCCCCACCCGTTACTCCTGTTACACCACCATCTTCACCGCGCTCTTGCTGTTCAACCCTACCGGTGGCCCTTGAACCGGAATGGCCCAAACCATCCCATAACCCAAACAAGTGCAGTTTACTTCCCCTGGCAAAAGTTCCAGGTGACAGAAACGGCCACAGCTTCGACAGACTTCTCCCAAAGTGGTCCAACTGCCATACCTAACATCGATTCGCGCTGAACAACGTTGAAGAACTTGGAATCGACGGCCTGAGTATCCCCAACCTCATGCTATGACTTTAACGGTAGAAAACCTAAAAGGTCCCTTCCGCAAATGGTATACTCAATTGGACTGTTCCAGTGCCTAGAAGACCTCGCGCTCCTTGAAAGCACGCTCGGCTACTGGGGGGAGCAAACTAGCAGACAACCTAGTACTCATCCTACCCTTCGCTCCAAGGACAGCTGGCCACTCGCCTCGGGATGGCGTACCTTTTTGAGGACAGGATTGTTTAGGGGAATCTGATTGGCTTCTGGTAGGGACGTGGTGGCGACTGATGGTGCGATCGGAAAGCAATGTGACCTGGCACCTGGGTGATGTTGACATCGTGCGCCTCCTCCCTTGTGAAAAGACTCAAGCAGAAAAAGACGATTCTGAGTACGTTACATACCGTGCGGGTGATTCCATTCAAGTCAAACCATTCGTTACAGGTATTTACATATAAAGGAATTCATGTGCATGTTTGTTGGGAAGCGCTCGAGCAACTTAACCCTGCCAGATACCTCATCACGTCAGATACCTCGGCAGCTCTGCGGCAATCCGAACGTCGGCGACCGGGATGTGTTCATCAAACATACGAGTTGAACCGATACTTGGGGATTTCCCTTCCAAATGGCCGATGACAATGCGTTGTAGCCATGTCGAGGCGGTTTTCTCATCAGCAAATGTCCCGATCACTTTTTCACTTTTTTGCACTTTTCTCGGGCTTATTTTTCACCTGTAGCTTTTTTCCACTTATTCGTGGCTTCTCACTTTTCCAACATTTTTGTGAACTTATGCCCGGTTGGTCTGTAAATGTAGTATTAGACCAGTGTGTATGAAAATGGTGTCTGAAATTTGTCCGCTTTCATGCACATTCCCCCCGGTTGTGTACCATCGCGAAAATCAGTTTATAGGCACATCTGTAGTGCTAAGTTACATATAAGACATCTAATATATGTCACGATTTTCACCAAAACACTCATTTTCTTCTAAGTTCAAAGCGCCCAAACATCCGTTCAAATCATGACATGGCGTTATCTTATCTTTTTCTTTTCTTATCTTATCTTTTCACACTTCAAAGTCACACCATCAAGATGAGGAAAGCAGATAGTATTGGAATACCGAAAGAGAACTATCTACTGGGAAGAAGCCACGACCCACTCATTCTCCTTATCGGACTCCCCCAATCCATCAAAGTCCAACTCGTCATCAGCATCATTACCACCGTGAGGCCAAGTCTTGTCATAAGACTGCCAATCTATGTACTTGTCAACGGTGGCCTGATCGACGGTCA
>Ga0307511_10003789_pt1 | contig 15479 bp, 8 predicted proteins | sample 13_EM_MG_FD_200266 | JGI IMG/M metagenome (GOLD analysis project Ga0307511, IMG submission 200266) | Populus trichocarpa ectomycorrhiza microbial communities from riparian zone in the Pacific Northwest, United States - 13_EM | ecosystem: Host-associated > Plants > Roots > Unclassified | place... | reverse complement strand
TATTGCATAATTTATAATTAATTTATCTTGAATTTGAATTATGTTTGTTAAATTATACACACACACACACACACACACATACACACACATGAACAGTACAACCTCTAAACAACACGCCGAAATCAAAATATTTCATTTCAATTGAAAAAACGAAACACTTACCAAAAAAAATTGACAACCTTGATAACAATAGATGAAAAGGATCGATTGAATTTTTTATCATTGGAATTTGGAAAGTTATTGCATATATACCCCTAACATGGTTGTCAATTCCACTGTAGTTGGTGTTTTGTTTTTTTTTTTTTAATTTAAACGGTATATTTCAGTTTTGTAACATTTCAATATTTCATTTACAGTTGAAATAATTTCAATTTAAATTCAAAGATAAATTAACTTGAAATTATGCAATTTAAATTTAAAACACAAGTAAAAAAATAAGAGTTAAACATATATAATCTAATCGACTCAATGAGTCTAAAAATAACATGGACGACTAGTAAAAATATAATTTGAATAAAAAAAATTCAAGATTACATATTTTTTTAAGAAAAATTTTGAGATGACAACATATTCGATCGACCCGGATTAACCTGGGTTAATTTTCTAAATCCGTAACCTGATTCATGAGACTATAATAACCCCAAATAAAATAAATCAAAACAAATTATGAAGTTCAATTTTGAATAAACCTATTGTTGAATAATGAAATTGAAAAAATTTCAATCTAACAAAAATGACATTTTAAAAAAAAATTACGAATTTGAATAAAATTACAAAAATAACATTGGCAGTCTTGCAAAACCTTTCTAAACTCCAATTGCCCTAAACTTTTAACTTGAGATATAATAATATGTCTGAAGACTCCTCATAAAATGTTAGTCTAATCCAACGATCGAATTAAGAGATATGATTGATACCGTAAAACTAAACAATATTAAAAAAAAACAAAAAAAAAACATTATTTGGCCTAAACGGAACAACTAGAACATAACCTAAATGTTTTGGTCAAAATTTGGACGGAATTTACGGAACGGATCGAGATTCTGAGCGAGATAAAATCTGTTTCGATTTGTATTTTTTTTAAACTGGAATGAGATATATCGACCATCCCAAACAAAAAGAAAAGGAATTGACAACCTTGACCCTAGATGGATTGGCTTTCTATTTTAACATTTTCTGCTATTTTTAGTCATTTTTTCATGGTATAATGTTGGAAAATCTTTATAATGGTCAAGCTATAATAGCAATAATTATGGTAAAAAGATAAATATAAAAAGAGAAGAAAGAATTACATTCTTTCTCATTAAAAATAATTTTACATCAAAAATTATCTTTTTAATTTTTTTTCTTTCTCCTACAGCATGAATGCTATTAATTATAATTTAAGTATTATAAAATTTCTTGTATCAATTAAAATTAAACTATTATATTTAATAAAATAATATAAAAAACCCATCAAATTCAAATATAACGATTTAAGTGCCATCACTAATTATAAGAACCGTGAATTAAAAATAAAGTTAATGGCATGACCCTTGGGTATCTTTCTCCCGTCTCCCAGCCATCCTGCAAATTTTGACTTTTTTGAAAATTAGCATATTTAAAAAAATTAAGTAATTAGCATAAATGAAGAAAAATTAGAAAATAACACAATTGGTAAAATGTTGTCGTTTAGAAAAAAAACTGACTAATGTTAATATGCTGAAACTTTTTTTTAATTATGCTGGAAAGGGAAAAAAACACCTGTAAATTCCTCATCTTCCAATATGTAACAAATTATATATATTATTGTTTTAATCTCTTTCTTGTTTAGTAATAAGTTGAATAGAACTGCTAATAATTAGTTTTACATGAAAAAAAAATTAATGCAACTACTAATAATTAACATTATATGATAAAAAAAATATATAGATATTAAAATTCCTATTTGAAGTTATAAAATCTTAAGAGTATTTTAGTCTAAAAATATTTTATACATAGCTCGTGATTTTGTATATAGTTATATATAATGGTATATTTTTTTTTTTATTAGCGTGGGGTGTCCGGGCCAGCTTACGCGCACCACGACTATTCCCCACGGCCCACTGAACACCCTGCAAGCCCAATGAGCAGGTAAAACACCGCGGAGGTGATAGGCTTACATAGAAAGAGTCAAACTCAGAACCATAGAAGAAAACAAGCCGCCACATACCGCTGAAGCACGACCCTCTAGCGTCTATATAATGGTATAATTACAATTATTTTTGGTGGCTAAATTAATAATGATGCACTCATATATATATATATATATATATATATATATATATAAAATTTATGGGGTAAAATGTTTCCTCATCCTCACAATAAATGCTTTCAAAGAAATATCAAAAGGGATGGGCTTCTGGGTCATAAGTAGTTGAAAGTTGGCTCTGACTTTTCCAGCGAGATGAGTGGTATCTGTGAGAGTGATGTTGATAAATCTGTTGCAAGTATTTAATTTTTTTTATTATTGTTAAATGCTAGTCATTGTACCTTGCCATCAAATAAATTTTAGTTTACTAATGAATTGTTGGTGTAGTGTAGCGTTTAAGGTATCCTGTAATGATAAAAATACAACTTCGATTATCAGGAAGCATATTTATTTGAAGGGGCAGTTATGAATTCCAAACGAGACTAGTCTTATCCTTTAAAAAGATATGAGGATACCGAGTAAGAATAAAAAATAAATTTTGGTTTAATTTCATTTTCTCCTTGAATTTTATATAGGAACTATCAATTTCCTTTTGATATGATATTTTGTTCAAGGTTTAGAAAATTAAACTGTATTTTTCTTTCTTAAAATAAACTATATATCTCTATAAAAAGAATTATTGATTGGATTTTGTGAAATTGGCAGTTTGGCACTGTATTTTTCCGCATTTGATGCTTTTATTGATTGAGATTTTTAATATATTCAAAATTTAGTGAGTTTTTCTTTTAACTTTTCTTTTATTGATTGGATTTTATTTTGATCAAATTTTGATCCCTTTTTTTCTCTTTCAAGTGAATTTTCTTTCAAAACAAAATTAAATATATTCAAAATGAATCACGTGAAGAATTTATCTATGAAACTGTTGGTAAACTATCTGTATTTTTTAGAGGAAACAAATTGAGGTTTACGCAATAAATTAAAATGATATTTTTTTTTGTTAGTTTTACTATTAGATATAAATAGAAGGACTTGATTAATAAATGGATGAAGTAACAGTATCACTTCATAAGAAAAGACGAAGAAGAATTTGATTTGAGATTCAGGGTGTGTTTGTGTTTGCGGTATAAAAAACACAGTAAAATGTTTGTTAACTGTAAAAATTGCGTTTTATATTATGGGGCCCACTAAAAATTGAGTTTGAAATGCAGTTTTTGTGAAGCAGTTTTTTACATGCTTTTTTAACTGAGTTTCGTAAAACACTGTTTGTTTTTGCGTTTTAAAAGCGCTTTTGAAAAAAATTTAATAATTTTAATTTTTTTATTTGTTTCAAATTAATATTTTTTAGTGTTTTAGATAATTTTGATGCACTGATATTAAAAATAATTTTTAAAAAATAAAAATATATTATTTTAATACATTTTCAAATAAAAATCACTTTGAAAAACAACTGCAATCACACAATTACCAAACATTTTATACATGTTTTTTGCTGCATATAAACCACAACCATAATTTTTATCAAATTCATAATTAAATCTAACTAACCATATTTAATTATATTTTTTAAAAATTTATTTTTTTTAAATTACAACTATAAAAATTATCTCGAAAACAAACGATATTTTTGAATTGATATCTCGTACGAGGGAAGAAATGAAATCACGTTTGACAAGCTGAAATGAAATTAATAGATTTATTGGTTTTAATAATTGAACCTATGCAATTTCTAATTGATAGAAAAAGTGGAAGCTAGCTGGCTTTTCCTAGCTTTAGAGGTAAATCATGACGTCTCAAGATTAGAGATTAGATGTGTTTTTAGTGAGAAGTGGACAAGTTCATAACCAGATATTCTGTCATTTTCAATTATTGAAGTATTGACAACACTAAGGAATCCATTCTTATTTCCAACCATAATGACACGAAAGAGATGAAAGAGATCAATAGACATTAAAAGTTGAATTGTCGACATGTCAAGTCGATATCTTATCTCTTGAAATTCCTTCTTTTTTGGGTGCTGCATATTTAATTTTATGTTTTAAAAGTGTTTTTGAAAAAAATTAAATTTTTTTTATTTTTTTATTTGCTTCAAATTAATATTTTTTTAGTGTTTTCAAATCATTTTGATGTACTGATGTCAAAAATATTTTTTAAAAAATAAAAAAAATTATTTTGATGCATTTCCGAGTGAAAAAGCACTTTGAAAAACAACCGCAACCACACTTCCAAACATGCTAGCACTCGATAATCAATCAGTTCTCCTCAACGTTATACGCACCAATGTGATGGTTCCAATTCCTTCCAAGAGCTATACCAAGGAGTTCTATCTATTGAACACATTTATTCTAAGTTAGATGATGATGATGATAAAAAGATGTTGTTAAACAATTCAAATAAATAAAGAGAAATACAAAAATAAAAAAGAAGGAAGTTAGGGTTTCATTGATACTGATACAATCAAAATAATCAAAAGGAATAAGTTTGACCTTAATAGAAAGAGACTATAATAGGCTAAACAAAGGAAACTAAAAAGAAAATGTAAAGACTATTCCACCGTTAATAAACAATAAAACAAAATAACCTTATATTTCTTAATATCTTCCCTCAAACTGACGATGCAGCAACTACAAGCATCGATAGTTTGTCAACTAAAAAATAAAAGCGGGAAATAGAATATGACTTGGTAAAGAAATCTGCAATCTGCAAAGAAGAAGGAACAAAGGGCAAAGTAATTGTGTCATGCTTAAGATGATGAAGAGTAAGATGACAATCGATCTCAATGTGCTTAGTTCGTTCATTAAAAACCGAGTTGTGAGCAATTTGAATAGAACTCTTGTTGTCACAATACATAGGAGTGAGATGAGAAAAAGAAACTCTCATATCTGTAAATAACTAACATAACCAAACAATCCCTTTGGTAGTATATGTCATAGCACGATATTTTGTTTTGGTTGAAGATTGAAAAACAATAGATTGTTTCTTGCTCTTTCAAGAAATAAAAGTATCACCCAAAAACATATAAACACCAGTAACGAACTTGTGATCTATGGGATCACTGCTGTCACGGGGCGACGTTGAAATGACACACTTTAATGTGCCTCTTAAGAGGTGATGTTGAGAAGGAAAGAGTTTTAGGTTTAATCATATGACTAAGGTTCAAGAGTTGCCACCTAGTATTATAGTTATTAGGAAACCTATGGTCTGTGAGAGTCTAGGCAAGGGACTGGTTGTGTAAGGGAAAGACACATCACCCCCAGTGCACTCTACCTGAGGTAAACTACATTGTTGTTTGATTGTTTTTCTGAGTTAAGTTTCTATCTGTTGGTCTTCTTCTAAGGTCTAAGATAGATCTCTCTTCGTGAGGAAGTCTCTACCTTATTGGATGAAGTCCTAACCGTTCTAAACTTCAAATTTTAGCATCATATTTATTTTGCACTTTGTATCTTTCATACCTGAGGGTGTACTCTATTGTGTAGTTTTACACCCCAAATAATAAATGTTTACATCTAAACCCTAACATAAAATGAACAAAATGATTGGTGAAGGGTTTTTAATATTTTTGGCAAAATCTTAACGAATAATCATAAACTAGTTATGATATCCATTTTTTGTATTTTTAAAATATGAGAAAGATGCAAATTTTTTATATGAAAACATGCTTGAAAAACTTAACATACGAGAAAATCATAAATGTTTTTGAAAGGACTTTTAATTTTTTTTTGAATTTTTCATTTTTTTATAATATATAATATTATTATTATGATATATTATTATTAAATACATGGGCTGGGCTCAGCCCAGACAACTGGGCCAACCTAGCTAGGTCTGTTGAGTCAATTAGTGGTCCAAAAAGGGTAGGGCCAACATCGGCCCAAATGATCCAATCTTTTTTGTTTTTTTTTGGGTTTGGGTCGGACCCAGCCTAGACATTTAGGCTAGGATGACACGAGTCTAGTCCAAACTTGAGGGGTTAATTATTTCCCCCCTTGCATGTAGAACGAATTATTGTTCTGCATGCATGATGACAATGGCGGAGAGGGATGAAAAAGAAGGAGAAGAAGAGAAGAGGGGACTACTTGGCATGGAAGGAGAGGCCGACTGGTTTGGCCGTCGACCGATGGTGGAGTTGTGGGTGAAGACACTGGTGTTAGTTGATGAAGGAGGGAGAAAAAGAAGAAAAAAAAAGGGGAAGTTCGTGTGGAGGAGTTGTTGTTGTTGTTGTTGCCGCTATAGAGGAAGAAGGAGAAACAATCAATAGAAAGGAAGAAGTATGGTAGCGCTGATGGAGGAATTGGTGGCTGTCATTGGCTGTGGGAGGAAGAAGGAGAAGCTTGCGGTGGCTCCTCCTAATGTGAGGTGGTCGACTAGTGGTTACGCTGGTGAATTGTGGTGGAGATGGTGGTGGTCAAGCTAATGGTGAGAGTGGTGGTGGCCAAAAGTCATGATGAAGAGAGAAAGAAAAGAGAAGCAATGGTAGAAAAAAAGAAGGCGAAAACTGATTTTTTGTCGACTTTAGCCTTTGATTTCTCCTTCCTCAAACCATGAAATCCACCTCTATTTATAGGTGGTGAAAGAGGGACGTTTTGTCTTTACTAATGCCAAATCTTGACATTTGATTCGACCCGGAAGGATCTCAATCATTGGTTCAAAGTGGCTATCATTGGCTGTCAGATTTGCTACAGATAAGGGGCTGGTCGGGTTGGTCACTTTAGGGCGATGCCACATCCGTTGTGGCAACAATAAGCCAGAACATATCACACTAGAGTGTCGTCAAATATCAGGTGATCATTTTCGTGTAAGTTTTGTCCAATTTGGTGGAGAGATGAAGCATAAAACGCCTTAAGAAGGAGGCTACTCAAACAACTTCTCTAGAGAAGAAGATGAATATTCAACACTAAAACGGCATCGTTTTAGCAAACTGCATTTTAGTCCTTTGATTTCTACTCTTTCTTAATTACACCTTTGATTGACTTCAAACTTTCAATTTTGTTCAATTATGCCCCTGACAAACTTCAATTTCAGCGCCTTTTCATTTTGGTATTTGGTTTTGGATTTTTTCAATTTAACCCCTAATTAGCCATTAATCTTTCAAATCTTTCAATTTCACCCCTGATCTCAATCAATTGAGTCTCTAGAGTTTGGTGCCTTTTACAAATTGGTCGTTGACTGCGAATTTCTTCAATTTAACCCTTAATTGAACCCGAAACTTTGATTTTCTTGCAATTTTACCCCTCATTTCAATCAATTGACTTGGTAAAAATTAAATTTGGTCTCCTAAAATTCAAATCTTCTCAATTAAGCCCAAATTGGGCTCCCAAACTTAATTTTTCACCAATTAAGCCCCTAATAATATTAATTTGACCCATTTAAAGTATAATTAAGTTCTTGCACCTAATTAAATCCTTTAATTGAACCCAAATTAATTAAAAAAAAAACATAATTAAGCTTTAATTTGTCCCATGATTAAATCAAATTGGTCTATTAAAAATCTTATTATGTCCCTAGGCTTAATTTTTATATAGATTCGTCCAATAATGATTTAATTTGACTTTGAATTTGCATTATCTCTTTAGTTTTAAGTAAAATAAGGTACAATTAGGCTTTCGATTCCATCCAAAATTGCAGCTTGATTTTTTTTACATGTGAAATCCTCTCAGCTTGCTATAGCCAAAATACTAGTCTATATTTTATTTTTTTATTTTAGAAAGAAAAAAGATGAATTTGGAGAATAACCCAAAAATAGGTTATGATAATTGCCCCCTCTTTACAATGCTTACGATAGAAAGTCGTGTAAGAGACTTTAGATAGTAAGCTTTGTAAAGAAGAAAAATGAATGAGAGATAACAGACTCACCAAATCAAAAAATGGTTAATCCTTCTAAAAGTGTTTGAAGTAAGGGCTCAAAAGCGCACTCAGAGAGAGAAAAAAGACTAAAAAGCACATTATCTGAAGGATGAGGGCTAGAAAGCGCACTCGAAAGAAAAGAAGATATGATTTGCATAGAAAAAGATGATCTTTGAAAAAAAACCTTTTGAATTGGTATGGTTGCACCAAGTAACCTACCTCTTGGTAAAATTCAAAAAATTTGAAATGGTCAAATTATCGTTGGCAACCTATCTAGGTGAAAAATGCGAAGATTTTTCAAAGTGGTGAAAAATACGAATAATTTTTCAAAGTGGTGAAAAATGCGAATGATTTTTCAAAGTAATGAAAAGTATGAAGATTTTTCAAAGTGGACTTATTGTAATAGGTGACTTGCTCAGGTGAAAAATGCAAAGGTTTTTCTAAAGTGGTGAAAAATACGAATGATTTTTTAAATTAGTGAAAAATGCAAAGATTTTCAAGTGGTGAAAAATGCAAAGATTTTTCAAAGTGATGAAAAATACAAATATTTTTTCAAAGTGATCTTATCGTAATGAGCAACCATTCAAGTGCAATGCTAATATTTGTTTTTAGAAAGAAACATTTTATACCAGTGGTTTCGATACTTCTATAGTTGAGTACAAAATCAATGTGTTTTGTTAGCTTTGTTGCAATCATACCTTCAGAAAATTGAAACAATTATCACCCTGCTTAAACATAAATCTACAAGGTCTAAAGGGGGTCAATCAAAACAAAAATAAAAGTAAAAGATTAGAAAAATACAATTGGAATTCATGTTCTAGATGAGAACTAAACCCACAATTAACTTTCAGTTTCACAAAACCAAGCATTATTTGGGTTCGATCTCGAAATAATTTTATTGGATTGACCGTTTAATAGCTTGGTGCATTACAAGATTTTATTGGATTAATTGCTTAATAGCACAGTGCATTATAGGTTGCATCGTAATAAAAAGCTTTTTATGTTTTTATTGATGAATATAAGTGCAATTATAGTGCACTAAGTTGCTAAAAAAACACTTAACTTGAGATATTGTTAACGTGTAGGAGTGGTGTATTTTAGATTTTTTTTTTAAAAATTTAATTGTGGTATGTGGAAAAGTGTTTGGTTAACTAATATGATATAACTTAATTAGGTGTTCTTAATTAAAATGATAATTAAAAAGATATTTATTTGTATAATATCCCTTGAAGGTTAAGTTTTGGAATTTTAATTAGAAAATTTCATATTAAAAGAACTTTTTTTAAAATCAATTGTTAGAATATAAGAGGTATTGGATTTAGTATTTGAAAATGAATATAGAGTAAGAATTTAAAATCAGAAAATAGAAGACCTACACAAAAAATATATTTTATATACTATGTATTTTTTAATAAATATGATATCTTCTCTTGCATTTTGAGAAATATAGTACAATGCTTTTGACTTTTGAATAAACATTTCTTATTCCTTGAAAAAGAAATTCTTGAAAACGGGCTAGAAGAAATCGAAACAGGACCGATCTTAGGCCTAAGCCATAGTTGGGCCCGGCTCATGAATAAGTCGATTCCGACTCCACTTTTGCCAAGAAACAAACACGCAATTCTCCCTCTTTTCCTCTCTCTTCCTCAATCCACCAGCTGGAAAAAATCTAAGCACCTCGCATTTGAAAATCAGGCAAGAGAGAGAAGAAAATGACTTTGAGCTTTGAAGAAATGAATTTGTTATATTCACTGCTGAGATCAGAGCAAAGACCAATCGATGAAATCGTCACCGAATTTATCAACAATATCAATCGCTCTCGCTCTTCCACTCTTTCTGCTTCTCTCTCACTACTCTTACAGGCAAGCAACGCATCCTCTCTCTCTCTCTCTCTCTTACTGAATTTATGAATTTTGCTAGGGTATAGGTGCTCTCGAATTCGATATAATTAATCCTTAAGGATTTTTTTTTTGTTTGTTGATTGTGTTTAGTAGTAAAAATTATGAGGACATAAGTATTACGTGCTTACTTTGTATTGGTTGATGATGAATTGGAGGTTTAAGTGAAGTGCAGGAGGATAAGATGATGCTCAAGTCTACGGAAAGGTTAACTGCGTTTGCGATTCTTTATCTGACGTATTCATTGCAACAGTCTTCTGCAAATCCGTTTGTAGCTTTGTTTATCAATGTAAGTAGCGGGATTCGTGCCTGCGTCACTGAAGATTATTATGATAGAATGTGAATATTAGTAATGCAGATGAATGCAATGGTTCTGAAAGAAAATGTGAGGCTTATGAGTTTCATTGTGGGATTTTACAGGCTGCTTGTGATGAGGGAGCAGAAAAATACGAGAGGGCGTTTGTTCTTCAGTTGTTAGCCTCTGGAGGCTCTGGTGGTAGCAAAGAGGTTCTAAACTGTCTTTTTTGTGTTTTTGATATTAAGTGATCTGTTGAAGTGGTTCAGTTAGCATGTGAAGGAATGCGGCAATTTAGCATGTCAGCATGCTTATTACATGGTGGTTGTTTTAACAGTTGTTTTTTCTAGTGTTGTTTTTGTAGAATTTACTTTTAGGAACAGGCTGGAACACTTTACACCATGTTGCTTGGAGTTGGGTTGTGTCTATAAATCAATTATATTTAACAAAAAATGATCAGGAATTTGATAATTGGCTGAATTTTTGAAATGGTTACGGAAATTATCTTAACTATTTTATATATTTATCTGAAAATAGCGTGTTGTTGGGGATAGCGTAGTAAATTTCAACTTTTACCATCCGAAGATGTGGATCTTTTTGTTGGCGAATAGAAAAGTAAATCTTGTATTCGACTTTTACCATCATTAGGTATATAAGATCAAGGTATTCAGGAGCTGGTTTGTAACTTTAGTTGGATTAGTCACATCTCTTCATGCTTGTTCATTTTAGTCTCTCTTACATTCTTCCATTTTTAGTTCCAATTGTTTCTCTTTATGATAATGGTTTCTGAGAACAACTTTCTGCTCTTTTCCAGTTTCTTAAACAGTCTGCTGCAAATTACATCAAAGTTTTTGATCCTTCAGTCCATGTAAGCTCCTTATATATGTCAAATCATGCTTTTGATGAGTGAATCCATATTAAACTTGTGCATATTATCCATTTCACCACATTGGAGATTCGGTTCTGCTAAATAAGCCTTCTAATCTAGTCCTTGGAACTTTTCTTTTTCACATTGCATTGATAAACTTATCTGCTTATTGTCAGGCTTTCCCATCACGTGAACATTTGCAGCATCAATATGGTGATAAAGTCCATCCCGAAGCAGATAATTCCTTATTTAAAAACATTTCACTGAAAAATATAGTGCCAGATCCAGATGTACCCCATGGTTGTGATGCAAATTCACAAGAGTATGTCCCCTGGAATCGAAGGAACAATTCTAAAGATGTGATGTTTTCCTTTTGTTTGTGCACTATTTTCTGCTTTCAATTCATGCCAGGTTCAATTTCCATATTCTTTCCTTTTTGAATTTTTCGACATATAGATGATAATGGTTCCTTTGTAGGTTTGATTTGCAACCTGGAGTGAAACCTAAACTTGGATCTGGAGATAGAGACGAGGCTCTAACTGGATTGTTGGCAAACTTGTCGCCAGAGGGCATAGGTCCTCAATGGATCAGGTCGAGACCACCGAGGCTGCCAATACAGGATGGTGAAGTAAGGGCATTTTATTGTCAAGTATTTGACTGCTTAGTAGAATTGTTTTTTTTTTTTTCCTTAAACTTTTCAAACTCATTTCCAGTTAGTGTGGCTCAACCCCGATAGCAATCATGAGCTTGTGTGGGATCATTGTATGTGTGCTGATACTAGCAGGGGAGCAGCAGTTAGGGGGTTGATTGCAAAAGCCTTGAAGGGACCTCTTGCGCCTTCTCAACAAGAGGTTCTGCTACTGTTCTATGTTTTAATATTATGCACATATACCATTTATAAAGCAACCTCTCAAGTAGTTTTTATCACAAATTTTACTTGGATACGGAAAGGACTTTTGGAATCTAAAGAAATGTGAAATTCTGGTTCATAATGGATGTGGTAATTTGGTACTTCTACAAAGTAATTGTGCAAATGCTTGATAACCATGTCTACTTGATTATACTACATTACCGAACTATTTTCAAATAGCTTGCTTATTTTCATCCTTCTTTTTAACCATGTAGCTTCCATATTTTAACCTCTTCCCTGCTGTCATGTCCTAGCTACCTTATAAGGTCTTTTTTTACCTCTTCAGATTTTTTTTTGAATTAATTTTTCCCTTGATAGTACTTGTATCAAACTGCTTATGTGTTTTTGCACGTGTTAGTACTGAAAATATTGGAAATACTAGTTGAATGCTCGCAGCTTTGCCTAGCAATGAGATCATGGCAGGGTTCAGATTTAATTAGTCTTAGATGTGTTAGTGACCCTGGCAAAAAAAACCATCTGTAGTTAAAACGTTTTGATTAACTCAATAATTACCTATTTGTAGATAGATTGTCTTGATGAATTGTTCAAGTTCATTTTAATTTTAGAGAGAGAATTGCATGCTCAACATTGTTTTGTCTAGTTGTTGCATATATGATATTGAAATGAAGTAATGACTTCAAGCTCTCTCTTGTCCAGCAAGTCTTGGTGGAATTGACTAATGACCCAAAGCTTGTATATCACTGTGGACTGGCTCCAAGGAAGTTACCTGTATGTCATATGACACTTTCATTTTTCATTTGTAATAAGAGTTCTGCTTGAAATTCAAAGGCCTTTTTTCATCTGCTGTCAGGAATTGGTAGAGAACAATCCTCTCATTGCGGTTGAAGTTATTACCAAGTTGATAAATTCTCCTGAAATTGCAGAGTATGTGTTTGGTGCATGGGTTGTTATCCTTTATTTTTATTTCTAAATATGTGTGATACTGGTCTGATGTTTGTTTATTTTTATTTGTGGGTTCAGTTACTTTACAGTACTTGTCAATATGGACATGAGTCTACATTCAATGGAAGTCGTGAACAGGCTTACAACAGCAGTTGAACTTCCAAAGGAGTTCATTCGAATGTACATAACTAACTGTATTTCCTTGTGTGAAAATATCAAGGTACATCCAATGACCATGCATATTTATTGCATTGATAATGTCACAGTACTGGTGGAACAAAATAATGTTCTGCTTGAGGAACCAGTTGGTCACTTAATTATAGTGGGCAACATAATGAAAACATTTGATGAATTTCCACTGAGGAGATCATGGAGAAAAGGAAACTCAAGCATTCATTTGCATGTATCTATGTTAGACAAGATTGTGCTCCTTGGTTATTTGTATGTGCACACAAACACAAGAATCCAAAATGTAGTAGTTGTGGTTTTGGTACTTCTTAAACTAGCTATATGACAATTCATAATGCAATTTTTTTTCTCCAACAACTTGAAATTGCCTCATTTTTCCAGGATAAATACATGTACAAAATCAGTTAATTTCATTTCATGAGGTTGTAATCCAACCAGATATTAACCAATGATTTTAACCTTTCCCGATTTCCAGGATAAATACATGCAGAACCGACTTGTCAGACTTGTTTGTGTTTTCCTGCAGAGTCTAATCCGAAACAGAATTATTGATGGTCAGTTTGCCGTTCTACCTGTGATTGAACTGTTATAGCAGCCAGTTGACATTAATGCATATGCAGATGATGTACTTCGTTCTTTGATACTCATACATGAGGTTTAATGAAATGAGAAAACTTAAAGAATATAAGAAGGCAGACTACATTACTTTATCTGATATAAATTAAAAAAAAATATTCTGGAAGTTTGTTTGGAGAAAACTAAATCAAAAGGAACAAAATTTTGTAATCATGTCTTGTGATTGATGAGATAAGCTTACGGGTGCTGGGACTGAGAGTTGAAGATGGCATGAAACATGGAATTGGAAATTGATGCCTGGAAAGCTGTATTCTGCACTTTTTTTAAATGTCTTAAGCTTTCAGAACAATAAACTGCCTTGAAAAAAAGAAGAATGGGCTTTTATTGCGTGACATGAATTTTTTATGTCCTCTTTTGGCTCCATTTTTGGCAACAATTCTGTTGATTTTGACCTATGGTTGTGGTATTGCAGTTAAGGATCTTTTCATTGAAGTCCAAGCATTCTGCTTTGAGTTTTCACGAATTAGAGAAGCAGCTGGTTTATTTAGACTTCTCAAGACCTTGGAATGAATGGGTCCATTTCTACTCCTTGTGCTGCACACTTCTTTTTCTTTTAGTTTACAGTTAGAGTTTTTATTTTCCCTTTGTAGATAACGAATCCTATTCTTCCTTTCTATCTTAGTTAGCGCACCAAAACTTCTCTTTGCAACTAGATTATCTGTGTGGCCTCTGATTTATAACGAATGAACTGAGATTTTGTTTGGATAAAGTTACACTTATCAACAGAAAGCACAGAGGAGAAAGAGGAAGGATTTGGAGAAAGAAGTAAAGCATTTTATTTAATTTTCCTTGGTTCATTTCCTCATGAGTTTTGTGCCAAATTTCAGGCGTTTTTCATGCTGTTGACGGTTTTTGGAAGATTTGGCTGTTCAAGGGAAGGCATTTTGAAGCCCCATGGATCTTTCATATATGATAAAGTTCTATTCTTTCTTTACTGGACCTACGTGATGACAAACTGGCTAAATAGAGTGCTGGATAACATCATCAATGTAGCTGGAGCACCGTACCTGAATGAGGTAGACCTGGTTTCCTCCAACTTTGGATAGATCATCGTGTTGAGAATTAAGTCGTGATTTATCTGTGGTGAGGAACAGGGACACTTAGTGTTAGCCATTGGATTTTTACTGATTTCCATAACAACAATAACTTTGATTCGCTGCTTGATTTTGTTGCTGGAATCATTTCTTCAAAGGGATAAAAGATGGTGATGCATTTGAAGGGGTTTAACTGCAGGTTGCAGCCACTGATTTGGATGCAGGGCACCAAGGAGATCGCTCGGTATCATTTGCAAGCCACAAAAATTCACACTTCCGTCTCAAAATATTAACTGTAGGCCTGCCAAGGCACCATGGCCGGTTTGGATCCAAAGAAAGCTATTGGAAACCATTTTCAAGAATATGTAATCAACACCCTTGTTCCATCAATCCACATCATCTCTCACTGTCCAAACCATGCCACATAAAAGTCAAGGGTCTAAGTTTACCAAAGCTACTGGTGAGTGCGTGTTTTTGTCTTATAATTATTTTTTAAAGTATTTTTTAAAATTATTTTTATTTAAAAAAATATTAAATTGGTTCTTTTATGTCTTCATGATATTAAAAATTTTAAAAAACTATTATTTTAATATATTTTTAAATTAAAAAAAGCATGCATCACACGTTTATAGCCACCCAAAAGTAAATGTCTTCCAATTTCCTCTTTCACAAGCTCTTATCTATTCTTTTCATATAAAAAAAGGACAAAAAAAAAAAAAACAGGCGGTGTTTTCT
>Ga0307511_10003788_pt1 | contig 15480 bp, 9 predicted proteins | sample 13_EM_MG_FD_200266 | JGI IMG/M metagenome (GOLD analysis project Ga0307511, IMG submission 200266) | Populus trichocarpa ectomycorrhiza microbial communities from riparian zone in the Pacific Northwest, United States - 13_EM | ecosystem: Host-associated > Plants > Roots > Unclassified | place... | reverse complement strand
GCATATGAGCCTGATTCCTAATTCCATGAGGTCTAATGGTTTGATAAAGGATATAGTTGCTTTCGATGAGAAAACTGTCTATAGAATCACTTAGATAAATTTGAGTCTAATCCATCAGTTAAATCGTTTGTTATCACCATTTAAAGTCGCTATCATGATCTGGCACGACTAGACTTCCTCTTGGACCTATACCTGTCTTACTAGTCCATGAAAGTATCTACTAGCTAGGCCATCCACATAATCTGTTTGTGATAAATCCCTATATAATTAACTACTTAGAACCTCAAATCTCTACAAACCCGACTATATCAAGTTTCTATTCATCATAAAATTAGATCGTAATTTTTTTTCTATTTTTACTTTTTTTTTACATGTAGTTCGCCTTGGTGTCCCATGTACAACAAAATCAATATAATTAAAAAATTATTAAAAAAATATAAAATCTTAAAAATTAGAAACTTGCAAACTTTTTCAATGAAACAGTATTGGTTTATCTCTTCCAAGTACTTTTCATAACATCATTTAGAAATTTGTTTGCATCAACCTTGTTAATATAAACTATCATTGCGATTAACTATATTTATATGACTCCAAATTTTGCAGTAAATTGAATTGCAGGTAACATTGACCTGCTAATAAGTTAAGTAATTGATGTTCTCAATGCTCTGCTGTATAACAAGGAAACATGTTTGACAAAAGAGTAACATGCTGGTTAACAAATAGGGATGAGCGAAAAAACTGGAAAACCGATTAAATCGAGAAAACCAGAAAAAAAATAACTGAAAAAACCGAGCTGAAAAAAAAACCGATTAAACCGATTAAATTTTTGAAAAAACCGGCCGGTTCGGTTCGGTTTCGGTTTTATAAGCAAAAAACCGAAAAAAACCGAACCGAACCGAAACCGACAAAAAACCGGAAAAAAACGAGCCAAACCGAGCCAAACCGAAAAAAACCGAGCCAAAACCGGAAAAACTGAGCCAAACCGGTTTGAACCGGTTTTTGCCCTAAAAAACCGAACCGAACCGAACCCGGTCGGTTTGACCCGGTTTCGGTTCGGTTTCGGTTTTTTTTCAAAAAAAAAAAATTCGGTTTGGTTACTTTTTTTTAATAAAAACCAAACCGAACCGAACCGAAAATGATCACTCCTATTAACAAAGCGACATGCAGGAAACAATGCATAGAGTGGGGAAGGGGCGTAGAGATCAGTAGAATGATAAAAAGTTTTGTTTTTTTGCTTCTAGCCTTTATAGTTTATATCACTGCCGGTGAGAATCTTGACAGTTTCAATCCATACAGTGCCGGTGATTATATCTTCTCAATTCTCAATCACTACTGTAAGTAGAAAGTTACTTTTCCCCTTGGAACATAATGTGAATAGCTATATTCCGTGCCGCCTATGGTTCCATTTTTCCAAAGACCTTGGCAAAATTATAGCATGATTCTCTGATTTGTCTCATATTTATGTGATGTTCTTTCATTTTCTGTCTCTTCTGCTACTGTTTTCCTCACTAACTCCTATTCCAACATTATACACTCGCCGGTATGAGGAAGAGGTACTTTAAGACTACTACACCCAAAAATTTTCAGATTTAACAAAATTAGTCCTCATAAATATTCAATCCATCAACTAAAACTTGCTAGAAACCCTTGAAAGTATTAATTAATTTGAGAATTTTCGACAAGCTTTTTCGCAAAATTTAATGTAGTCGTAATGATTAGCCGAGCTTCATATATAGAAGGTCAAGGTAATTTACCATTTAGAGCTTACAGGATAACAAGGGAAAGGAGAAAACGAAAAGAAAAATTGAGGCATGCCAGAGCAAAAAGAAATTGAAGCATATCAGTACCTGCCGAAATCATTTTCAGCATAATTCCAGTTGCTGGTAGTTTTTGTGGTTCAAAATCATGATTTTTTTGTTCTCATCTCGAAGTTTCTGGGAAAGATGCCAACATAATGTGTTCTGAGAGACAATTTTATGAATTCTATAATGCCCAGAAGTGTTGAAAATGTCCACAAAGAAAGATAAAATCTGTAGAAGGTAACCATAACCGTTGCTGTACAAAAACAAAATCCAAAACAGCTTAAGTTTACTTGTAATCCATTAGACTTGCCGACCATCCAATCAAAACTAGTCTAGCCATTGTACACAAGCGAGAGCCTTTGATTGGACATAGCTCAGCCTGAGAGTTCTATATAATATTTTATCATTGACACGTGTCACTCAATACTTCCACTCTCAATTTTCCATTCCTTGCCATTACCATGGATGCTTGTATTTGCAATCACCCCTGAGGCTTCATGGGGTGCCATGAAAAGCATTGCTTTTGGAGTCCTAAGAGCTTTAAATATATATATATATATCTTACTTAAGCATCCAAAAAACAGTCAATTCGATTAACGAAAACCAGAACGTATGCATAAAGTGCTTAAAGGAAATGTTGATGCTTAATTAGCTTATAATAGACTCTGATGTGATCATCATTTTGGGTCACTGCAACACTCAGGAGAGTAGGATTTATGAGAAAAAATAATAAATGAAAACAATGGAAGCAACAAAATCACTATATAATCTTCTGAATTTTTATATCGCAAAATGTAGGTACCTGATCTCCATGCAGCCAATGAGCACGACTATACTAGGTTGTGATTACAAAATTTATCCAGAGGTTCTGTTTGGCAAATAATTAATTGTATATCGATGAAAACAAAGCTTGCCTTAACCTAACAGAAGAAGGAATAACTCATGCAAGAAAGGCACGTTATCGTGAAAGAAACTATTTGCATAGATACTTGCACAGTATTGAGATGATCAATTTCTCAAAAGGAATAGACAAAGAATGTTGACATGATTTACCTGTAGGAGAGGGGAGTAAGGAAATCTTGAATAGAAAAAGGAAAATATTATTAAATTCTGTGATGCATCATAGAATTAATTACTAGTCGCAAAAATAGTTACAAAGTACATTACCAAACAGAAAATAACATATCCGACGACTTCAGAAACCAACAATCATATAACAACAATTGTTGTTGAGACGATGTCTCCAAGATAATCCATTACCATTATAAAAAAAAAAAAAAAGAGGAGAGCTTCGAAGTATCCTCTGCTATCTGGCAATGGAGAGAATGAACATGTCCAGTCCTGAGCTCCCTCCAGGATTCAGGTTTCATCCAACAGACCAGGAGCTTATCATCCATTATCTGAAGAAGAAGGTCTCATCTTCTTCATATCCGGAAGTTTCTATAATAGCAGACGTGGATATCTACAAGTTCAATCCATGGGACCTTCCAGGTGCTTTATTCATTCTTCTCAACTAATTTCTTACACAACAAAATATGCTTTTCTGTCACTCAAGCAGTACATATACGCTCTTAACTCGTAATAAAAGATAGGGATTTTCTTGCTTTTTTATTTTTCAAAACAAAAAAAGGAAATGTTTCTTGCTTTTGTTTGAGATATCTTGAAGCATTATTCTCTGCACTCATTGTTGTTCTGTTTACCTGTGCAGGAAAAGCCTTGTTTGGGGAGAATGAATGGTTTTTCTTCAGTCCTAGAGATAGGAAATATCCCAATGGTGTCCGTCCAAACAGAGCAGCAGGATCAGGTTACTGGAAAGCAACAGGAACCGATAAACCAATCCTCACCTCCAACGGATCACAGTGCCTTGGCGTGAAGAAAGCTCTAGTATTTTACAAGGGCCGGCCTCCAAAAGGCACGAAAACAAGTTGGTTGATGCTTGAGTACCGGCTTCTTGATGATACCCATCATCTGCATAGGCTCAGGGGGTCGATGCGAGTAAGTCTTGTAAGCTGTTCTTTAAGATAATACCTGTGAAAACAAAAAACAAGGAGTATTGTTGGTTGTGAGAGTATGGAGTAGAAACAGTATCATACATAGGTACATGGAACTGTATACTATAACCGCTTCTACGTATGATGAAACTTCTTGTTTCATGAAGGAAACTTCTAAATTAAAGACAATAATAAATAGATATCAAAGAAGTGGAAATTGTTTTTCCTACGCTAACATTATGGCAACAAGATGACTTCTTATAATCAATACGTAGAAGCCTATGTACTAATCATTTTTACCTTCTGTAGTTCAGTTCATTGAAAAATGAATACAATGATATATAACAGCTTCTATTTTCATCTTTTATTTTAAAATTATTCGTTTTTACCACAAAACTTTCACAGACTGACTCTTATGGTCTTCTTCTCTAGTTGGATGATTGGGTTTTATGCCGAGTTCGCCAGAAAAGTAACACGCAACAAAATGGAGAGAGTCTTTGCAGCAGTTTTGGCAGCTTCTCTCCATTTATTAGCTTCGGGTGCTTACAAGGTCAAGAAATGTTCAAGAAGAGCAATACCCTTAAAGACTATTATTATGATCTTCAGCCCTGTCTTCTGGCTCCTCCAGAAAGTAAAGAGGCAGATGAGCAAGAACTAGTTGAGTTCCAAGAAGTATCTCTAGGATACCCGATCTCAGGCGTGGATTCAAATTCTCAACCAACAATGGTCTCCACCGTCAAAGAGAGACTTGAATATATCAAGAAGATACTCTCCATCGGAGCTTTTGAAGAACTAGTGCCAGCAACTCCAAAGAAGAGGCTGCATGTATCCTCTTCGAATAAAGCAGAAAATGAGTGTCTTTTCGAGGAGACACCTTCACCACCGAAAAAGAGGCTGCATATATCCTCTTCAAATAATGCAACAAGTGAAAGCATTTTTGAAGTGTCTTCTCCTACTGTTTCAGCCTCATCTCAGCGGAGCTTTCAGAGCTCTTGAAATATATTTATCATCTAAAGCTCGTGGTCATGGTGATCAATAGCTATAGATTATCTATCTATCTAGATCTATACATGAAAGGTGAAACCACTTGGATAATAAAAACTAGTATTGTTTGGAATTAGAATGCTATGTAGACAATTTATTAGCATGGTCTAGTGCATGCAAAGTGGATCGTGTGTGCTTTCTTCCTTTCTTTTTCATTGTCAAGGATATTTTGACATGACAATTTTACTTATTGAAATTATGAAGAAAAGTCTCGAGACATTTTTCTCATTCAACATATAAATGGAACATATATAATATCAGTACAAATTGTCACTCCCCTTGAGATCTTTTCTCTTCAAACGATCAACATGTTCTTCAACACAAGAAATCTCCATGCTCCGTTGAGGATGAGTTGAATACCAATCTGTTTGCATCCTCAAAGAAAAAAAGACGATAATACTCAGATCATAATTATATTTAAATCCTGATATATACGCTAACCCAGCTAAATTAAAGATTTCAAGGTTTTACACAGACACACTACATTGTCATTACGAGGGAATTGAGGTTGTGATAATTAATGGTTGGAAACTACTCATGAACTGTGCTAAACAAGATACAAGTGTGGACTTTATGCCATCCATTAACAAAAACCTTAGCGGAATCAAGGTTTTACACACAGGCACACCACATTGTGATTGAAATAGTGTAATTAAGTGCGGACTTTATGCCGGCTTCCTCTGACTTAACTTTGGTTTATTGATAGTTGAACTCTACTGTTTTATTTAATTTTTTTTTTTGCATAGAGTTATCTTGATTTTATAATTAAACTATAAATTTAACACATTAACTTGGATTCGAGTTGGGTTTAATTCCACCCCTGATACTTAACTGCCACCTATATATAGCCAGTTAAGTATATCCACGAAGTAATTGTATATGATTAGTGAGCTTGATAATTAATTCAAGCTATTATGTTGTCAAAACAGCATCAACGTAGAAAGACTCTACTATTAAAGGGATAAATATGATTTTGGAGGGCTTTTAAACTTCAAAACTAATAAATAATTATAATCTTAATGCCCATGCATGTTAAGGATTCAGAGGAGTTAAGATCAATATTACACAAGTATCCTTAGTTTAATAATTAATCTCATTAATTTGGCTCATCCCCTTGCATATTGCAAACAAGAGAAAGGTTTGAACGTTTTCATTCCTTTCTTTACTTTAATAACCTTACACTTCTTCTTTCGTATCCTTCCAAACCTAATAGCAAAAATGTGGCAGTTTGCAACCCGACGGTACCCACCAATCTGACCTAAACCTTTATTGCTGTCAAATTTGATTCAAGCTATAATTATCAAAGTGTAAGGGAATAATTAAGAGGTTGAATGAGAGACTTTGATGTGAATAAATTGTGTTCTTCCTCCATCAATGAGTTTGATGAGGAGTTCAAGGCAAATATACTTTCAGGATTCACTGAAGTTTTACCTGAAAATACTCAATAACAATTTTAAGAACAAGGAATGTATTATATTTTCTGGGTATGTAAACACTCTTGTTTGTAGTAGATTAATGACAAAATAATTCCCTTAATTAACTGGAAATGGTTAATAACCCTACTGTCTAAGAGGTGAAAATTGATGCCACCATTTCTAAATTTGGTAGCGTCATTTCTTCACTACCTAAAAAACAAGCAAATTAATCATCTAGATGGTGGTCCAGTGATAAGAGCTTGGGACCAAGAGGTTTGCTCCCTCTGTGGTCTCAGGTTCGAGCCATGTAGTTGCTCATATGATGGCCACTGGAGGCTTACATGGTCGTTAACTTCAGGGCCCGTGGGATCAGTTGAGGTACGCGCAAGTTGGCCCGGACACCCACGTTAAACTAAAAAAAAAAAACACAAGCAAATTCGATGTCTTCGTTTCTCAATTCAGATCCACCGTTTCGCTACTATTTAGATGTTTTGATCAATAAAATCGTCTTATAGACCATTACTTTTCACTCCTTGTTCCATTAGTTTTACAAGATAAAACTTTATAGTATATTTTCATGTAATATGTTTATTTTTATATTTTAAAAGTGTTTTTTTAAAAAATAATTTTATTTTATTTTTTAAAATTAATATATATAAAAGGAAAGGCATAAATTTTAACGCTAAAAAAAATTGGTTTGAAATTTTTGCTATCAAAAGGTTCTCGAAAATAATTTATCATTTATTTTTAATTAATTTTTAAAACATATTAATATTTTATGTTAAAATACTTATGTTAAATCACAAAATACAGTATAGTTTTAACTTAAAATGTGAGTAAACCTCACATATAATTTGGCTTTAATAGGATCATTATATATTTTATAAACCAATTTCAAAGAGTAAAGAAAAACAAATAATTAAAAGAAAATCCAACAGGTGTAGTTGATTTATTGTTCCTGCACGAGATCTATTAAGACACAATTTAACACTGCTTCTATTTTGAACACTAAACAATTTTTTTTAATTTAATTTTTTTGTATCGTGTTGAATTTAGCTTAGTAATTTGTTTTGATTTTATTTTTATGAGTTTATAAAGATAAAATAAATAAAAAACAACAATTATTTTGATATTAAGCTTGTTGTTCTATTTTGCAAAATAGAATTTAATTTTATTGGATAAAAAAAATTAAGATTTAAAGCATGAATTTGACAGTGAACAACAAAGCATTGTTTTTTTTTTTTTTTTTTACTGACACCATTTATTCCACGTTTTTTTGTTGGTTTTAGCTTGTAGAATTTTATCATTTTCATTTTAGGTCCGTTTCTAGCTTTTATATTTTAATTCAAAAATTTATTTTTATTTTGTTTCAGTCACTTGGTTTGATAGAAGAGAGTAACTCGTTAAGAAACTGTCATTATTGACGAGAAGAGTTTTATTAAAGTAATTTTTATATTGCCAAAAAAATTAAATCGAGATTAATAAAATTTTTGATTTGATTTTGTATTTTCAGATTAATTTAGATGTGTTTTGAGTTGAGAGATTAATTTGTTAAGAATATGAGAGTGTTTATTAAGTGTTTTTTTAATTAAAATAGGTTGAAAATTATATTTTTGGATCAGAAAAATCCTAGTTTGATTAATGAAGCTTTTAAATTATTTTGTATTTTATAATATTTCAAAGAAATTATTATAATTTATTTATTTTCTATTTAATATAAATTTATACTTTTTTAGTACTTTTAATTGTTTTAATATATTAATATTAAAATTAAAAATATTTAAAAAATTATTTTAATATATTTTTAAATAAAAAAAACTCTTAAAACAAGATTAACATTCCAACACCAACACCAACTCCAATCACAATTTTAGAAGTTAGATGGGGAGAAACCCAAGGGGAATTGCCAATACAATTGAATTAATCTTTCTTTATATTTTGAATACAATTTTTTATCCAAGTTATATCACGATAATGAATAATTAACAGGAATGTAAATGACAAATGATACAAATTCAATTCTCAAATTAAAAAGAAAACTTAAATCCAAATTTAAACAACAATTATAATAATAAAAATAAAAATCCTAACAATGTAAAAAATTCTATTAATAAACATTTCCATATGTTCCTAAAGATTCAATCTTATAAACAATGAGAAAAAAAAATAAAAAAGGATTAAACAATAGCCAGGCCAAGCTGTTAGCTTTATTTCCACGCTGTCGTGCTGACCCTCGAAAGAACCGTGGAGGTGTTTGTCTCTCCACTCATCCACTCCTTTAAAAATCTCAAAGCCGCTTCTTTATGTCCCTTTCCCTCCCCCAATTTTGAACCACAAAGCAAGCAAGAAAGCAAGAAAATCAAAAGCATAAACCCCATCGCTAACAAACTCACAGCAAAAGCGCACGAGATGTTCAAAATCTTTAGAGGAAGAGATACCACCGCCGACTCCTCACCGCAGTCATCCTACTCGCCTTCGTCTTCGTCCTCCTTGTCGCCGTCCCCGTCGTCTCCTCCTGTCACCGGACCGGCGAGGCCGATCCGACTTGTTTACTATGATGAGAAAGGGAAGTTCCGGATGGATTCAGAAGCGGTGGCTGCTCTCCAGCTTGTTAAGGAACCAATCGGTGTTGTTTCGGTTTGCGGTCGCTCTCGACAGGGAAAAAGCTTTATTTTGAATCAGGTTAGTGAACTATTTATGGTTTTTTGGTTGGTGAAAGTTTGGGGTTTTTAGGGTTTGTGATATTTTAGGGATTTAATTGGGATGGCGTTAGGATTTTGGTAGTGGAAAAGTTGAGAATTACGAAATGCAGTGTTTCTTCCGAGTTGAAGTGATTAAGTGCATGAATTGTTTCATTGAAAGGTTAGCTTGAAGATAAATAATGGAATGGAAGTGAAGAGGTAGTGATTTTTCACCTCCTTGAGTAATTAAGTGCATGGAATGGAAATTTATATAGTATGGGTTCTAGTCTTTTATTATTCTTTTTGTGTTCCTTATAATTTGGGCTTTTTTCGAAAGCAAGATTTGTTGAAAGTGCTAAGTTACGCCTGCCTTGTTTTCTTTGTTCAGTTTTAGAGGCTTCAATTACATTTATGAGTTACACATTTTGTATCAGATGCCATGTATCATTCTCTTAACTAAAATGTAAATTAGCAGATTTATCACTCAATGTCTGCTTGAATTTTGTGTTGTAGCTTATTTTAGAGTTACAAGTTATGACATTCCATTTCTGCATCAGATCTCATGTATTGGTTATTTTAACTAAGAGGTATACTTGGACTTTGTGTATTGTAGCTTCTTGGCAGGAGTAGTGGATTTCAAGTAGCTTCCACTCATCGGCCATGTACCAAAGGACTTTGGTTATGGAGTGCGCCTTTAAAGAGAACTGCTCTTGATGGAACTGAGTACAATCTTTTACTGTTAGATAGTGAAGGCATAGATGCCTTTGATCAAACGGTAAGCCCATTTACTTTATAAGGATCAACTGATAAAATTATCTTGTTGGTTGTGTTTGAGCAGTTCCAGAACTGATGGACTGGATTTTAATGAATTTCATTACTCATAGAATGTTGTAGTCTGTGATTCCTTCTTATTTATAATTAACACCATATCCTTTTTATTCTTCATTTCCACTCATCTGCTCTTTTGAATTACACAGTAATCGTTCAATTATTCCTGTTCTTGTATTTTGTCACCATGTGAACTCAATCTATAATTCCTCTTTGACAGGGGACATACAGCACTCAGATATTCTCCTTAGCTGTCCTACTATCCAGTATGTTCATTTACAATCAGGTAAGGGAAAGACCTTAGCCTTCCTGACTAAAATTTCTTGTTTGTGTTTAGTTGATTTCTGTTAAAGGTACCTTTTTTGTCATGTTATAATGCATTTGGGGGATTCACAATTAATCTTTGCTGTTAATATTGTCTCATCTCTCTCTTTGCACTGGATTTTTTATTTGTTGGCCTGTTTATGTTCTATTTAGATGGGTGGTATAGATGAAGCAGCACTTGATCGACTCTCTCTTGTCACTCAAATGACCAAACATATTCGTGTCAGAGCTTCTGGAGGAAGGAGTTCAGCTTCTGAACTTGGACAGTTCTCCCCAATCTTTGTTTGGCTTCTAAGGGTATTATTTTCTCATATTTAATTTCATATGGCATATTGATTCCTGTTTTGTTTTGAAATATTAACTTTTAATTTTACATAAAACCCTTAAAATGGTTTGCCTGATTCCTGTGCAGGATTTTTATCTAGATTTAGTAGAGGATAACAAGAGAATAACACCCCGTGACTATCTAGAGCTTGCTCTAAGACCAGTTCAGGGAAGTGGAAAAGATATAGCTGCTAAGAACGAGGTAAGTTCTAGTTCTTTCTAACTGCATTTTTTTTTCTTAAGAGCATGGACTCCTTTGCAAAGGATCCTCTACTTTGTCAGATATTTGGACAGGATTTTTTAGATATCCTTTTTCTAGGCTTATCTTACCTGAGTTGTGCTGGTCTATGGAGCACTGGAGTTTCTTTTGCTATTTTTTCATGTTCGAGGTTAACTAATTATGCATTGATAATGGTCATAGATTCGGGACTCTATTAGAGCTCTATTTCCAGACAGAGAATGCTTCCCCCTTGTGCGGCCTTTGAACAATGAAAATGATCTCCAGCGTATGGATCAAATATCGGTTAGTACCTTATGCTATGTGTGCTTCTCCTTCTCTCTTTCATACACATGCACATTCTTATCTTCTCTTACTGGTGCACCATGTGTATTGAAGCCCTTTTTTCATATGCAGTTAGATAAACTAAGGCCTGAATTTAGAGCTGGGCTGGATGCATTGACCAAATTTGTTTTTGAGAGAACAAGGCCCAAGCAAGTTGGCGCTACTGTAATGACAGGCCCAATCCTTGTTGGTATTACAGAATCTTACCTGGAGGCTCTCAATAATGGTGCTGTCCCAACAATATCTTCTTCATGGCAGGTATGCATCCTGATTTGAATATTTTTTTTCAAATCATGAAAAGTTAATATAGCAGATGCCGTAGTCCACATGTAACCCTCAAATATTCATTAAATTTCTTTAATCCATACACCACATTGTTGGGTATCTGTATCAAGGTGGATGAATTGTTTTCCCCTGGAAAATGAAATTAGATTGTATTTCCTGTTCTACATGCCTGAAACTCAAATCAGATGAATCTGTCTACTCATGAATGGACCTATATTATTTGAAAACAAAAGTGTATAACTTATTTTGTTAGCTCAATCAATACATATGATCTTGGATTATTAGTTATTATCTGAAAGCCTAAATTATTATTATGCTTCCTTGTGTTTTTCTGACTAAATCTAAGGCTGTCAAGTTTCCTGTACTGAACATTGTCGCAAGGTTATAAATGAGTTTAAGCACATGTTTATAGGTAAATTAAATCCTGTGTCCTAAAAATGAATATTTAAATGATGAAAACAGTTATCCAAACCAGCTTATAGTCTCTCTTGAAGCTTGGCTAGTTGACATGGAGTGGACAAAACATGACAGAACATTGGCATAAACCAAATGGTTTATGTGATAGCATATGTGAAGATGTTTTAAATTATTCCATCATTAAGCTGGTGTGAAGAAATTGTTAATCTGCAGTTGAATTTGGAGCAATATATAAGCATTTGACCTAAAGCCAACTGATTTTGCTAAGAATCCAAAATCCCATCTCTCTTTCTGTGCTCCTTGCAGTTTATAATCAGCTATTATTTTCTTTTAATATCTCATGTCATGGAAAGCAGATGCAAAAGTGACAGCTAAGTGTTGGCAATGTGTGTAAGTATCAACATGTAATTTTCTTAAGAGTAGGAGTCACATGGTTATTATTATTTACCGATACAGCAACAATATCTTTATGGGTAAATCGGTCTAAGAACTTAAAATTCAATAATACAAGCCTGTATATGCTTAAGTCTCCTGCTTCTTCTTTGTTGTCATCTTCAGGCAGGAGGTGTAAATTGGAAAAGGAGAAGGAAAAGGTCATAGGTTTTTCATCAAACATGATCAGAATATGACAAGTCATAGATTCAATATATGTTTTGAATTTGTGAAAGTACAATGTTAATCAAATAATTGGAAAGAAAGTGATATTAATTTCTATTTTACTGACCACTAAATTGTATGAGCAAATAGATGCTGGATCCACACTCAGAATCCTTATCACACTTTGAATGTGGAGATTCACCCCCTTTGGTTGATTCTGTGATCTTGTTTTTTCTACTTACTTCTCTGTTTTAATCATGTGGTACATAAATATGCATGATTCAAAGTGCTTTTACAAACTAATATAGAATTTACAAACGGGATAAAAACTTCTAATCTCAAAAAGTTCTTGAAAGAAGTTTCAATAAAGCAGCAGATCCTATTATAATTTTCTTTTTCATTTTTCTTCATCTCTAATTGTTTATCAGAGTGTTGAAGAAGCTGAGTGTAGGCGAGCATATGACACTGCTACAGAAATTTATATGTCGAGTTTTGACCGTTCGAAGCCACCTGAGGAAGTAAGTGATGCTCACCTCGTACTTATTTGAAGGTTTCCATCATTTTCTAAGTTTTGCAACTGTAGGTTTTTTTGAGAGAATCACATGATGAAGCGGTTCAAAAATCACTGGCTGCATTTAATGCTGCCGCTGTGGGGATTGGTTCAGCAAGGAAGAAGTACGAAGGGCTTCTCCAGAAATTCTTCAGAAGAGCATTAGAGGTAACAAATATTTAGGGTACTATGCCTTGCATGATGGGTTATTGTATTTGGACCTTAGGTTTTAAAGTTACTCTAGTGCTTGTAAGCTATAAAGTGTAGAGAAGACAAACAAAAAAAATACTTAAAAAGTTTTGCAAAACGACATGGAAAGGACATAGAAACCAATTGATTTGCATGGCATCAACTTGGGCTGCATGTTGGATTACTCAAAGGCATGAGCTGTGGCCTGGAGATGTGAGCGTTGAATCAGTCCAATAATTTTTTCCAGTTTCTGAGAGTTAACTGGTCAAACTTAATCTTGTTGGAAGATTTACATCATATGAGGCAACATGTGCTACTAGAAATATTTACTGATTGCATGATAACTTTTAATTAGGTTTTGGTTGTTTTTGTCTGTTCTAATCATCTATAATGTATGTCATTGCAAAAAGTATTTTACATAATCTATTAGTGTGTCCTGATTGATTATTCATTTATGTTATATGGATGCTTATGTGTTACCATCCATCGAACATCCATGTTATAGTTTATACGTCAACTATCACTGTTCTTATATCTTGCCACCGGGTAGGTATAACCTTCACTGTAGTGTTGATATTTATGTGTCTGGGTGGTTGGTGGTTTCTTTTGCCACCCCACAAACATTGAGGTGGCTTATGGTGTTTGTATGTGCATAGCAGATTTTGTTACCTTGTTTAGGTCTTTGGAGGTAATACACACGCACATCTGTTCTGTCAAAAACATGAAGCAAACCAACAAATATTAGGTGTCTTTACAGATGCCTACCTGGCCACATGCAAAAACAGGGCCATGCTGTAAGGGGAACCAGCTTTAGCATTCCTATGAGACACTAAGCTTCTCTTTGTGTGCTGATTTTGCTAGCAAGTGCACTTCCTGTACAATGCTCTATCTAAATTAGTGACATAGAAGTGTGATAGCTTTGCATAGAGAGTTCTGAATCATAACGATGAGTGAGAGACCTAACAAGCTCCAGGGTCCAGCATTGCTTCAGGGTCCCACACAACAAAGAGACCTAACAAGCCAAAACATTCATCATGGCAATCAAAACTTTTTTTCCTTTGCATATTAGCTAGGGTTAGAACAGTTCCTGGGTTTATCTAATTGATGGCTGGAAAAATTGTTAAAATTATGCAGACCATGGAGTGTGGTTGCCAAGTTACTAGAAGTTGTGATATAACTTTTGTTTTTGTTAAAGCAGCAGGTGGTTTCTTTTCCATAAAAAGGGAGTTAGATTTTGTATAGGATTACTAGTTGGTACATATATATATTGATTGAAAATGGCTTCTGATGCAGGATTACAAGAGGAATGCTTTTATGGAGGCAGACTTGAGATGTTCAAATGCTATACAAAACATGGAAAAGAGACTGAGAGCAGCCTGTCACGCTTCTGATGCCAACATAGATAACATTGTGAAAGTAAGCATTTTCTTAGTTGTCTTATTGATTCTGCATGAAGTGAGGGGCCTCAAAGTTTGGTTACTTGGAATTCTATGCCTCTCTGTCTCTCATTGTAGGCTACTGGTAATATGTTTGAGTTTGTTAGAGGCCTCAAGTTTTTTTTTTTATTTGAGATAATATGTAAAATTAGACAGTAAAACTGCGTTCAATAGGTTTGGATGGGTCAATGCAAGGTCTGGGTTAGCACATGAAGCCTCTTCATTTGTTCTTTCCTCTTTCAACTTCCCCAGACATGCTATCCAGATGTCATTAAGATCTTAGGCCTGCAGACGTGATTATTTGTCTGTGTCATGAACTGGTTTCATTGAATTATACTTTCTGATTTATTAAGATGTTGCTGAAAGAGCTGTTGATTTGGAGTAGCTGGAGGAAAAATTAAGGAATTCTGGCATATGCTTTTACATATTACTGTGATATTCAATGATAAATCTGCTGATGAAGCCAAGCTAGATGAGCTGTGATCAACTCGTGCTTGAGCTGTCAAATGCACATGTACATGTCTGTCATTGATGAAAAGCTATTTAGTTATATTAGTGTCCCAGTTATGTATGGATAACATGAATATTGCATAAGAGATGAGGCAAGCTGTATCTCCCTTGCCTGGGGGGCTTAGTTAGTAATTCACTTAAAATGACGTTCCAGACTTGTTATGTGGTTTATGGCAGTGTATTGAACTGGTTTGTGAGTGTCATGCAGGTCCTTGATGGTCTTCTATCTGAATATGAGACATCTTGTCATGGCCCAGGGAAATGGCAGAAATTAGCAATGTTCCTACAACAAAGGTCTGGATCTCATTCTCCCTTTCGGTTGTTTTAAGGTTTTCATTTTCTATTTTTTCCATCTTTTTATAAACAAAAACTATTTCAATCCCCAGTTTGGAAGGTTCAATACTTGACCTTGCAAAGCGGCTTAATGATAAAATTGGATCCGAGAAGAGTTCTCTTATGCTGAGATGTCACTCAATGGAGGATAAAATGGCATTACTTCACAAGCAGCTAGAAGCTAGTGAGAAA
>Ga0307511_10003787_pt1 | contig 15480 bp, 18 predicted proteins | sample 13_EM_MG_FD_200266 | JGI IMG/M metagenome (GOLD analysis project Ga0307511, IMG submission 200266) | Populus trichocarpa ectomycorrhiza microbial communities from riparian zone in the Pacific Northwest, United States - 13_EM | ecosystem: Host-associated > Plants > Roots > Unclassified | place... | reverse complement strand
GGCTCATGTCGCCGCGCCAACTATGGGGGCCACTAGACTTCGGTCTCCGACGGTTCTTCTTTTTAAATATACGGCCGAGATACTTCTTGTGTCCGTTATCGAAGCGGGTCAGATAGATAAGGATGCGGGAGAGTGGGGTTTGGAACGGGCAGTTGTAGGATAAAGTTGCGGCGGAAACAATCAGTAGGTAGAAGAGGAGGCCAGCTGTGGTGAAACCGATGAGGACGCCGGCGACGGTCTTGTTGATGGAGAACAAGTATTCGGAGAGGGCATAACCAAGGAGGAGGAGAGCGGCTTGGAGCATGAGAGGCAAACTCTCCATGACGAGGTCGAAGTGCCAGGTAATCATCCCGTCCATCTTGCCCTGTCGATGCCTGCTGCGATCGACAACCGATCTGCGCATCTCCACCTGGTCGTAACGGTTGAGCCACTGCTTGCCCAACATGGCGACGAAAGCGGAGAGGAGGGAAGCAGCCAAACTTGAGTAGAGGATTGACTGGACGTGGACCACGGTGGGATTGGGGCCATCCCACTTGGGAAATGTGGGGTCAGCGCTGATCCCAAGGGTGGCATTCGCCACGATCTTGAGCAGTTCGTAGCTCATTTCTTGGAAATCGGGTTGGAGGTTGGCCTGAACGTCGATAATGAAAGCTGAAGTGACCGCCGAGAACAAACCAGCCTATTCCCCAGATAAGCGGATCAACACCACAATCGAGGTGGATGTGGAGGAAATGCTCACGAAGATCAACGTGGTGTTCAAATCTTCATCGTATTTCTTCATAAAGTCACGGTCATGGTCGTCTGCTTCGCGTTGGAACTTGTCGTAAAAATCGGTACGGGGGCCGTTTGTCGTTCCATGGATGTTCTGAAAGAGAGACGGGAATGCTTTGAGCATAGCATCCTCTAAACTAGAAACGGAAAACACGGTCACAAAAGGATGGAGGACGGAACAGATGGAGCTGAACGCACGCTTTTGGGCTCATAGTTGCTTCCCCCATCGTGTACCAAGGGGGACCGGTGAGGAGTTGGGGAGCTCGTGTTCGGTGGACAGGATAGCTGGGTATAGACGCCGCACAGTTACGCAGGACGCGGGCGCTAAACCTGGCCGTTGATCCGAACGATTGACCCAATTGCTGAGTGCATGCGACTGTCCCTCGAGCCTGAGCTTGGGGCGGGTGATAGTTGCCCTTCGTGGGCGAAACTTATTAACTTTACGACCGATGTGACCAGGGCACAGGAGTGCTCTCCCTTTGGCCAATGACACTTCACCCGTTCGAGAGAGGAGAACCCGATACCGCGGAAGAAAACAAGACGGCCTCGTCTCTACCACTCCTCGTGCACGCGGAGGTTCCGGAGATCGGTGCCCCCTTCGCTGACCGTTGGTACTGCAATTCTGGAAGGATCTTAGAAATGTTGGACCGCAGCTGGTACTTCACGCTTGGAGATCGTCGAAGGAATGGAGCCAGCGGTCGCAAAGTCGGTGAGGAAGTTCGTGAAGGCGAGATTCAACTAGGACATGCCGCTGGCAAAAATGGAGAGGATGACGCTCGAGGAGACGAGCCAAGAAGACGAAGAGAAGGCGAAACAGCTCCGGCGAGGATTCCGGGCTGCTCTCAAAATCGACCAGTATCTTGTTCCTCAGTGACCGCTGTGGGAACTGCCGTGTTGGTTTGTGTTTGCGCTTCATTTTCGACTCGAAGTTGTACATACACCAGGGAACTGCTTGAAATACGATGATTCTGGGTTCCGATCGAATTGTTGGGCGGACGCTGTGGGCCATGGCGAGAGGATCACATCGACGCTGTCTGGCTGCACCTACGGCAACGTTGGGCCTTGCGGGGTACTTGGGAGCTTGTTATTCCCCGAGCTCAGGACCGTTACACGGGTGGGGGAGTATATATAGGATATAGGAATGGCTGATATCCGGCGGGGAGTGCAGTTGGGACCGGAGGCATCGCGGGTATTGGCGACGAACGAGGGAGTTCACGAACAAAACAACACCAGCAGACTTCGTAAGCGTGCCACGCGCTGAGTCACAAGTGCCCTCAAATGGACCGCCCTCAGGGGTGGCTACGGTATCTTTCCTTCAGGGTAACTGATCGAACGATCAATATGTAAATATTCATTTCCACCGTGGCTCACGACCCTGACTACTTACACCCGTCTGCTTGACTCTCGGGTAGTCGCCAGGGTTGCTATGGGTACTGGTTCCGCCAGGCGATTTCAAACTTTCCTACCGCGATTGGTGGGCAGGTAGAGCCCAAGTGGAAAGAAAATGGCGATTCTGAGCGATACACCTGACGAGGTCGTGTGCCGGCGTATCCTCATCCTTCAGGCTCGCGCTTATGGTTTTTGCGCGATCCCGGTTACATCGCTTCAACGAAAACCCCGACCCGTTGGCGGGGGTGCCTGAGATCTGACATGGACACTGGCAGCTGTCATTCGCCCCTAATACCATAATCACCACCTCTCCCCCACACCATCGCTTGCTTCGCCCATATCCCAACATGGCCGCCCTAGGAGGGATCACTGTTGAAAGGTGAGCTCTCCGTGGCTTCACGATTTTTCTTTGATCCACCCTTATCCCTCAGTCGGGAAACCGGGAGTGAGGGAGCAGAGCGCACAGTTAGAGAAGACCAGACCCCCAGTCTACGGGAAAGCACAAAGCAGAAGCGGTATTCACGTCCGCCAATCATCCACCTGTCTTCTGGTTGATAATTCTGGGCGTCAGGTCCAAGAAGCGGAAGAAAACTAACGATTCGAACAACTCTGGGGAAAGCAATGTATCGGAGTATGGTTCACAATAACGTTGTTTGTCCTGACACCTGATCTCAGCCGCCATAGGGAGGATCTCATGAAAGGAAACGCAGTACAAGGTGGAAAATCGGGAGATAGGTAGGCTCTTGACGTACCTTCTGAGCCTCACTGAAATTCTTTCATCAGCCGGAGAAAAAATGTGGGTTCGACTCCGGAGGATCCTCGCGCTCGGTTCTATGAAGACTACCGTAAGGTGGCCGAGGAGTACGATAAAGAGTTTATGAAGAGATACGATGAGGACTTGAACACGACGTTAATATTTGTGGGTCTTCTATTCTTCTCAAGCGACTTCAGTCGTTGAATTGGGCCACAGGCTGGTCTTTTTTCTGCCGTCACCTCCGCCTTCATCATCGAGGTCAACTCCCAGTTCCAACCGGACCCTAACGAAGAGACCGCCGCTCTCCTCCGTGTCCTCATCCACCAGATGAACAACACTATTTCTGGCGACCACGTTCCTACAGTCCCACAGTGGTCCGGTCCTCCACAAACTATTATCCACGTTCAGGCAATGCTGTATGCTAGTCTCGCCGCTTCGCTCTTCGCTGCGTTCCTCGCGATGCTCGGGAAACAATGGTTGAACCGCTACGCGTCGACCGACATACGAGGGTCCGCCATCGAACGGAGCCAGAATCGACAGCAGAAGCTCAACGGCATCGTCACCTGGTACTTCGATCACGTCATGGAGTCGTTGCCATTGATGCTTCAGATCGCACTACTATTACTCGGTTGCGCCCTCTCCAACTACCTCTGGGGGATCGACATAACAACCGCGTCGGTCGTCCTCGCTGTCACCTCATTCGGCGCGATTTCCTACCCTTTCGTTGTGGTTGCAGGAACGGCATCTGTGAGCTGCCCTTATCAAACCCCTGGTGCACGTATCCTTCGCTACACCCTTGGCGTTATCCGTTCGGCTCTCCGCGCCCTCTTCGTTTTCATCGAGGATTCATACCTGTACCGCTTATCCGCCGCGTGTTTGGATGGGAGTGGTTGTCACTGGGTTCTAGGGATCATCGGCATCATCCCTATGATTCTCGTCGGATCGTCCATCGATGCCTTCCAACTCGGGCAAACAATAGCCCGGGCAGTGGCAGCCCTTGCTCGTCGAGCGTGCGCCCGATTTCTTGTCGCAATTTCCACTCCAACGGCCCCGCGTACGACCTTGGACTTGGACTGTATTTCGTGGATACTCAAAACATCGTTGGACAAAGATGTTCACCTGTCAACTATGGAATATCTTACGGCGTTGGTAGCGTTGGCCGACTTCGACCCCGTCCTTGTTGTGGATTGCTTTAACATCCTTGTTGGGTGTGTGAAGGTAGTCAATAACCATGCAGTGACTACCCAAGGGTTAGAACAACTTGCGACCACATCTGCCATATGCCTCCTCCGCACGTTTTCACACCTCTCAGTCATGGACCCCACGTCGGGCGTTCTTATTGATATTCGCCAGCGCTACAACCGGGTTTTCCCACCCTGGACCAATTTCGAAGGTCTCCCATTTTTCCACACTCTGGGATCGATTCATAACCTATTTCACCCGGACTATGACAACCTTTTGTTCGGTTGGGACGACTATAGTCCATCTAGCCATGAACATCTTACAGTAGCGCATGCTCTTGCAGAGCTCGCCCAGTTTGAGTATCGAAGGAGAGAGCGTCGGAAGGTACCCCGTTGGATCCTTCGTTTCGCGCTCTATACCCTGTCCCAGGACTCCCTGCCGCCTACCCCTGCTATCATCAATTGCCTATCGATTATCGCGATTGATCTGGATTGCGACGTCTCAAGTGAAGGAGCTATGACTCTGGACGAGAGGTATGTTCATACCTACTGATGTCGATCCCTCTGACAGAAATCCAGCGCACGATTGGAGGAGGTTTCGGCCCTAATAACGCGGAAGCTCGCGGCTGCGATCAGAGCCGGTGATCCGCATCTAATCGCCTCCAAGTCTGAGGCCATCGCTGCACTCTTTCCATACGCGATCTGGCGGGAGCAAGCCGGAGAACGCGATGTATTTGATACATTCCTTCACCTTGCCAGCGAGTTGGGTCGATTTGGTTCTGCGTGGCACCGCATCGAACCGCTTGTCGTCACGATGCTTGACGAAGGGAGCCATGTTTCCCTGAAGGAGGCCATAGTACTTGGGGCGCCTCGCTTCGACTGGAAGAAGTTTGGAAACGGCGAATGTTTGATCCAAATGTGGGCAGCGGCAGTCTTGGAAATACCATATGCGGACAATATTGGTCAGAGTGTGGTCGACGTGTTGTTGCAGATCGCATATTTGGGTCATCTGAGGCCGCACATACCAGTCGATATGTGGTTGTGGCTAGACAAGCGGCCGCCTCTCCCCCCTGTCTGTTTTGGGAGGCGTCTTGGAACTACCAAAGGTGTCGTCCGAACAGTCCGAGAGCTCGGAGATGTTGAGATCCTCAAAAAATGCATTTTATGAGGGTGCCCCTCATGGCAGAGTCGAGCGCCGTGTTGGCTCGCTCCGCTCGCACCGTCCGCTCGCTCAGAGTTAGCCGACTCGCGGGAATTAGATAAGCAATTTACATTACTAAAAAAGGCAATACGTTTGCTGACAAATCTACGCATTTGAACCCCCCTAGTCCCACCTATAGTCTCGCAAGCTCGACTAATAATCATACTTGCTTCTTGTCTGGTCGGAGTGGGATCACCTTCGGGGTGCCGGGGAGATGATCATCTCGCTCCGGGAGGATTTCAGCGGCATTGGGATGTTACAGCATCAGGAAGATTTCCTCCACCATCTGGATCGTGTGCTGGGGGAGTTGGGCCGGGAGTTTAGGTACCTCCATCAGCACAATCCGAGTCTCGGGGAGAGTGATGTCATGCAGATGAGACTTCAATATAGACGACTCAGGCGGACACTCCTGGAAGTACATGGGGAAGCGGTGGCTACATTAACCCGTGAGTCTCTCAGATTCATCTTTCTTTTTCGGTCTACCAACCCGCAGGGACATGTACAGAGTCCCACTCAAGGTTTGCGTGTGCAATCCCTCTCCCCTGTCCGTAGTTGCATGATTGGATTACTTTCTACAACGATTGTGGTTCGTGGCCGACTTCTCCACCCCTGCCCTCTGCGGATTCGTCCATTGATTTGTTTCCTCTCGGTGTCACCGCCACTCCCGCGGGTCACCGGATGGAAGAAACAACGGTTGCCCGCTCTCGTTGTCGGGGTGGCGTTCCCTTTTCTTTTGCCGGCTTCACAACGTAGATTTCATCCTCTCTACCTTGAACTGGCTTCTCGCGCTAGAGACACTGTGACAGATACAAATATGCCGGAAAACCGTTCAAATATACTCCTGGGCTACGCACTATCCTGTGGTGAGGTTTCGGTTTTGTGCTACTTCGGCGCCGGTTCGACCGACTAACAGCCATACTCGCGGTCTTAGCGTCGTTGATACTGCATCTTGGCCTCTCCTGGAATTACATCGATGGTACCGCACTGGTCCCAGTCCTCCCGCCGACTTTGTGGACGTGACTTCCTTTCTCGACTCCGAGACAGTTTCGATTCTTCGTGGTAGGGAGTTGAGACCGGGTCCACCCCGACTAGCTCGGGAAATCATAGAGGAAGTCGTCGATATTCTCTGCACATAATAAGCTGGGATTAAACCAAAGTAGCTGTATATACCTGCTTCCGCTGGACTATGGCCCCTACCCTCCTCCCTTCCACCTTTAGATCTTCTCTTTCACCACAGACGAGATACTGGAGCACGTCGTGTCGCGTCGAGGGCGTCGCGAGGCCAATGCGTTTTCGCTGAGGTAAATACTACCATGAGGTGCTTATGAGTGTTGAATATCAATGCCTTCATGTGGGATGAGGTTGAACGATAAACAGAGGAGGTACAGACCCGGAGTCACCAGGAGGGCACCGGTCAAGCCGGGGGGACACAGCATGGCAATAGGAGACTTTGAGTATTTGTATTAGTAAGCGGGCTTGCCTGCATCTCGGGACCTCGACCTCACTGGAGACCAGAAGGAAACCGGCAGAGTAGAATGTACCGCCCTCGTGACTACCGAATTGCCGCCAAATTTACCGCAAGCCTCCGCATCACTACCGTTTCTACTCGGTGCGGGCGGGCCGCTGGTGTAAAATCCCCTCACCCGATCGAATGGTGCCGGTGCCATGAGGACGCCATGCGCTGCCTCGTGTCCAGCTGTCGTCTGCCGATTCGACGCCCGCAACCTCTCCTCTTCCCACCACCATCAACTTGTGGGTTTATCAGCGAACCTCAGCGAGGTTCCCCAGTATGGCGAACCTGGGAGAGATCAAAGGGGAAAAGTAAGTCCCTCGGGGTTCCACGATGTTGCTTTTCTGACCCGGGTTTGTCCAATAGTCGAGAAGGTAGAGGCAATGGAGTATGGCGGCAAAGACGTTCTGTACATGTTGACCAACCACTGGTTAATGATCAGCCGGTTGATCATTTGTACCTTAGCCCCAAGAAGCGTCGGAGTGCCAACGGTCTGAACGACACTGGGAGCGGCACACCGGGGTATAGTTCCACTTTCATCGGTCGGTAGCACCCAGTTTGACTGATGACGGACTGCAGCCAGGTCCCAGGGGGAGAGCTGAAGAGGGGGGTCACTACGGAAACTGGGACACCGGGGAGCGGGTAGGGTCCTACTTCATGTCTCACTCGAATGTCACTAAAAATGCTCCCACAGTCAAAGGCAAGACATCTGCTCAACCCCAGAGGAAATTTACAATAAATTCCGAAGAATGTACAATATTGACAATGTGTTTGACCACCGGTCACACCAGTTGGACCCAGAAAAGAGAGCCATAGACGGTTTGGCAGTGGCTTTTATATTTGTGAGTCCTGCCGGTTCTCTGGATACACATATATTGACTCAGATCACAGCTCAGTCTGAGCAGTACTGTTGACCATGTACTCTTGATAGGGGGCCACTTCAAACTCCTGCAACACCTGGGTGAAAGAATTGCTGCCCTCCTCTATATCTCCACTCAGGAACCCTCCAAATTCCAGCCACACCTGGGTGGAGAGACTGCTGCTCATGTTCCTCCATCATATCAGGTTGACCTGTACTTTGGGCTTGCCCTCTCAGTTCTTCTCCCATATCTTGTGATGTCCAAGTGGAGATGGTCATGGTTATACCCATTGACTTTTGTGCAAGAGCCTGCCATCAAACAAAACTGGAATCAGCGATGGAAAAAAACCCAAAACTTTACCCTGGGTTATTTGTTACTGGGTTCATTGTTGCTGTCTGACATTTATAACTCTGCGGACTCTTATTTTGGGAGGTGGTTAGCCACCCTATCAAGAGTCCCCACTGTCATTCATCACTCTACCACCTCCTACTTTTGGCTTCTTGCAATAGGCGCACTATCCAACTCCTCTCCATTTCAAGTGCCTGGATTGCACATCATTTGCTCAGCTGCCTCAGCTGTTGCATCTGCTACCATCATAGTGGCTTCACCTGTTGCATCTGCTACCTTTACAGTTTCCTCAGCTTTTAGGTGTGCTATCAGGCACTCTGAAACTGCCAACATGTTCCAGTCAACAGTCAAACACTTTTGGACATCACAGCCAAGAAATAATGTGACATCCCTCTTGGTGGATACCCTCTCTAAATTACCAGGCATGCTGGCCAGTGATACCTTACATCTTAGGCAAGCAATCACCCAATTGCTGGTGGCTTTTGTTCATCAGCTGTACACTGGGTTGTTTAGTGTACTTTCCACCCTATCAGAGAAATCAGAAACCATGGGTCCATCACATGTCTTGGAGGTGCTCCAGAGCTCCCCAAACAATGCTGCCTGCCAGATAGCCCTGGAATTCCTTGCAAGAGTAGTTGTGCTGGATGACTTTGATCCCACTCTTGTTACAGAATGTTTCAATGTCCTCAGCTCCTTTGTGAGTGTCATTGACAGCACTGTGGCAGTTGCCCAAGAATCAGAGGAACTTGCAGCATTATCTGCTACATGCTTCCTGTATACCTATTCACACCTCTCAGTCATGGATCCAATGTCAGGTGTTCTTGAAGATGTCCACCAGCATTACAATATGGTTTTCCCACTTGGGGTTGATTTTAAAGGCCTCCCATTTTATTACACCCTTGGCACAATCCATGAACTATTCAACTCAGACCAGAGACATCAGCAGCATGCCAGGATTGAGTGGCAGGATTACAAACCACCCAGCAGTGGATGTGCTGTGTTCACTTGTAGTCTCACCAAGCTTGCTTTATCTGAGTACCAAAGGAGGAAAAAAGTCCCTTGTTGGATCCTCCACTTTGTGCTCCATTCTATGTCCTTGGACCCTTCCCCTTCCACCCCAGATATTGTTGAATGTCTATCAATCATTGCAATTGGCATGGGTTGCAATATCTCAAGGACCAGAACAATTTTGGATAACAGGTATGTTCATACCAAATAAATGTTGATCTCTCTGACCAAGAACTAGTGCACAAATGGAAGGGGTTTCCACCCTAATATTGGAGAAACTCAAATCCATGATTGAGGCCACAAATCCAGATCCAATCTACTCAATGCGCAAGGTTCTCACTGTGCTCTTCCCATATATAGCCCAGCAAAAGCAACACAAGATGTTAGATGTATTCTTATGTGTTGTAAGAGCCTCAGGACAGTCAGGGTTCATGTGGCATTGGATCAGATTACCTTTCATCACCCTGCTTAATGAGGGAAGTCCTGTTTCCCTAAAGCAGGCTGCAATACTTGCATCACCTTACTTGCCATGGTGGAGCTTTCCAAATGATGAACACTTAATCCAACTGTGGGCAGCAGCAGCTTCAAGAGTCCCATATACAGATAAGGTTGGCCAGAGTGTCATTGACACATTGTTGCAAATTGCATCCAATGGCTCACTGCGACCACACATACCTGTTGATATGTGGTCTTGGTTGAACAACAGACCCAATCTCCCTCCTACCTGCATAGGCCGTTTGCAGGGGAGCATTCAAGTGGTTGTCCAGGCAGTCAGAGCACTTGGAAACATGGAAACTCTCAAGTCATACCTACTGCTTGTTTGGTCTGAGTGGGACCCTATCCACCTAGGGGGGGTCCGTAACTACTCAGGGCAGCACTGCTCTTACCAAAAAAGTCTTCCTGAGATGTGTACCTCAATCAGGGAGGATTTCAAGGGAAATAGAATGGAAAAACACAGGGAAGATCTCCTCCAGTGGCTGGATCATATTTTGGGGCAATTGGAACTGGGTTTGAGCCACCTCCAAAAGCAGAAACCAAACCTCAATGGAGAGAGTATAAAGCAGATGATGAAACAGTATGAGGAACTTGAGAGTGTATTGCTTGAGGTTGGAGGGAAGCAATTGACAGCTGACACAAGGAGGATCAGACGAAGAGAAGAAAGGGAAAAGAGAGGAAAAGGAAGAGGAGAAGAGAAGGGAAATGTTGGGCCAAATCAACCCATGCTCAAAGGGATGGGACATGTCTCTGCAACAACATAGATTCAACACTCTTTGCCAATGTCTCCAAATCACTTGCTCCCACAGAATTTGTAATGCATAAAATAGGTGTTACTGCCTTAGTGCAATAAACCAGTAGCCAAAAAAATAAATAAATTGACAGCTGATTTATGAGTGACCAAGATCAGGGAGCTCTCTACCCACCAACTCAGAAGGCCTGGGATAGAACCAGGTAGTTATGTGTACATTTTCCCTCCCAGGCTTATGGTCACATGCTTGGAATACCCCCCACTCCCTCCCCTGTTTTACAACTCTGCTTGGCAATCAGCTTCGATATCTGTGGGGTTGTTCCATTTTTCCTGCACCTTTCACTTTTTCAGTAGACAGCTGAACAGGAGAGACAATAGCTCTGGCTTTATTATTCATTCTACTCCCACTTCAACTACTCACTTACCATTGACTGTGGAAACTGTAGCTTGGTTTTCTCTCACCTCTTTAACTCATCCTTGTTAAGTCTTAACTTATTGTGCTTGTACACTGAATAGACAGGTTCCCATTTTGCTTATTCATTGCACTCCTTACTCTGTTCCACTGTGACTAGCATCCTACTGACCACACTCACACTGGAGGTAAGAGATTCTGAAAACAGACCCAATGGACAAGCTTGACGGCTCTGTCCAGTGGAGTTTTAGGTCAGGGTGTGGACTGAGTATTCACCAGTGTTTGACCAACTTTACCCACGTGTCCGTGAGACAGACGACATCATGTTGGCCAACAACACACCCTGTGATCTTCAATGGATATACACTGTTATCCAGGTTCAAACCTGTCAGCATCGCGGACCGGGTTGCTCTCTCCATCCCACTCACCGAAAACATCTTGAATTTGCAGCGGGTAGGATGGGAAAATCCAACGGGTATTCACTCGAGATCTAAGACCCGGAGTAGATCGGGAGCGGCGAAGGAGGGTCCCGCAAGGCGGGGCGTCACCGCACGGAATTGGATGGTCGACATGCCTGTGGAAGGGCGGGGACGGTGGGCATCGATCTCTATAACGCGAGACGTGCGGCCGACCTCAGTGGAGTGACGCGGCGGCACCTTTGGCGTGTATCAAACCCAATTTGACCCTGAGAGAAAAAATCGATGAGTCTATTTCCGTTACGGGCCCGCACCTATCCGGACCTGCGAGTGTTATCATCCCCTGGTGTAAATGTTGAATGTTGAATGTTGAATGTTGACCGGGATTCTGTCGCGGAGCGGTTTCGGAGCTCCGTTAGTCTGAGAAACCAATTAAGTATATAATGTTGGACACTCCCTCGAGCGGATCGCTCGGCTTCTCTGTTCGTTTCCCCAGCTTGAAACCACTGAGTTCTGTCCTGGACCTGCGGCCCTGCCCGGACTCGAATCACCACTCGCCACTGCTCTGGTACACTCCCAGTACGAAGTCCTATAGCCAAAGCTTGGACCCACTGCCACTACGAGGGTCGGATCTCTGGGCTGGGCAGCCCGCCGCTGCCAACTCTGGTGGACCAGAGGATAAAACCCCTATTGGTTGCTTGGGCAAGATCAGATCCCGAGTCGTTTGTCGGGTTTCAGCAGATGTTGTGGATGGCGAAGGTAATTCAGTTGGTATATGCAAATTTGGACGCTGCTGGGGATCGCAATTTCTAGGCCTGCGGAGGACGGTGATATGCCTTCACGTCCGGGGGACGATCTCCGATGGGCGCGGAGCGAGGAAGATTTCTCGGAGAGGCCGAACACATCCCCAGTCATTCGGAAGAGGTCGGGGTCGTGGTATTTGTCGGAGACCGGAGACCACCAATTGGAGGCGTTTGGAGGGTCAACATCACGACAACGTGCGGCTCGTTTTCGGCTCTTTCCGCACCGAGGAACTCGATCGCCCGCAGAGAAAGGCAATCTTCCGGCTTTGGAACGATTTGGCGCGAGCCGTTTCCACCGGGGGACTTTTACCCCGCGATTCTAGTGTACTGCCAAGTTGTGGGACGAGGGCGGCGCTCGGAGGCAAAGAGCTGAGTGAATGACGATTGTGAGTGCGGCGTTGCGGGCCATCGGCTGGCTTAGGTCGGCTTGGCTACCAATGCTTTCTCAATCCCTCTCCACTTCACTTGCTCAGGGCTTTTCTTGGCGCGCACGTTGACTCCTTTTCTCTGAATCGATGAACTCGTGTTGTACATACATATGTACGCCGGCTCCCTCTGCCCAGCGAAAATCGTTTCCGGACCACGCATACCGAGAGAGGCGAACCCCTCCCGTAATCGTGATCGATGAACTGATCGCGACGTTGGACGTTGAAGCTGATACACCTCGCCTGGGTCTGGTCTTGAGCCAATGGGTACCCTCGAATTTGAAAGAGGGGCAGTGTGGGAAGGTGAAGGCCTTTGCGGGATATGTCCCTGGCGTCTCCCCTCGTTCATCTCCCCCCTCCGCAGCAGTGGCGTGTTTTTCATCGGCCAAGCCGCTTCTGTAAATAGCTGGGAAGTGGGTCTTTATTGGGAATCCCAGCGAAATAATAGGGCTTAGTTTTACACAGGTTTCGGCGTCAGAGGTGATACGCAGTCGAGAACTTGAAGTGGAACGAGCGATCAATCCAAAGTTCGATCATCCTTGATGAAGGGCAACCGGTAAGTATATATTCCCCTCCGCCCTCTCTGTCACAGCCCAATCCCCGCCCCCTCATTCCCCTCCCCCCTCCTCGCTATGCGGTTCACCCCCCGGTCAGCTTTGATCGCCCTTCTCGCAGCTTCATACGTCTCTGCCGGCCAGATTGTCTCCAGGCAGTCCTCCTCCACAGGCGACTCCAAATGTTTCGAGGTCGGTGCCGCGTCTACCGTTCACCAAAACTCGCGTTTATATTTCTGTGTAGTTCATGTGTGTTCAAGCTACGGTCACTGGATCCGACGTCGAGTGTGAGTGCTTTCTATCCCCGTGCTTTGCGCGAGGTCTGAACGTGTCTCTTCCTCCCTAGATGTCCTCACAAGCACTGGAAAACGCACCGTCGGTTGGGTGGCTATGTATGATATCATCCCCTCTCAGAAAATCGATTCGGGTCCTGACGCTGGGTTCTCAGGGGTTGGGGTCGTCAAATGAGCGCGTCGCCAATGGTGATCCTCTGGCCAAACTCTGACGGTACCATCACCCTATCGCAGCGCCAAGCCAGCGGCCATGTCATGCCCACCGTTGTCTCCAGCCCTCCACGCGTCGCCACTCTCCAACAATCCGCCAGCGACGTAAGATCCTCGCCGTTATATACTCGCGGGGCACCATCTGACGCTTTTTCATGATGCAGGTGACGGGTTCTAAACCAAAGTTTACGTTCACTGTGCCGGTCAGTCCAAAGTACTTCTGTGTTCCATATCCCGGACGCTTATGTTTCTTACGCTTTAGGTTAACACTGTTAGCACTGAGAATATCATTTGGGCGTTCGGAACCACCAACCCTGGATCCTCTTCTCCCAGCGCCACCATTGCCGAACATTATGATCAGGGCCAGTCCTCGCTCAACCTTGCCAAGTCCCTCGGTACATCCTCCTCGTCTGGTACCACTCCTTCACCCACAAGTGGAAATGGAAGTGGAAGTGGAAATGGATATGGAAGCGGCGGAAGTAACAGCGGCGGAACCTCATCGTCGTTGTCCAAGAGGGAAAGAATGATTATCGCTCATGGCATTATCTGTGTCATTGGGTTTCTACTTCTTCTGCCCTTGGGTGCTTTAGTCGGGCGATACTTCAGGACATCGACCGCCCGTTGGTTTCAGGTTCACCAGGCTATCCAATCCTTCATCGCCGGTCCCATCATCATCGTTGGCTTCTCCCTCGGAGTTGCCGTTGTTGCCAACACTGGTGGTAGTCACTTCGACAGCACACACACGGTATGTCACGAGCTTCCACTACACCCTTCCCTATCGTGTCTAAACCGTTATTTAGCGAGTTGGACTCACACTTTTCATCCTCTACATCATCCAAGTCATCATCGGCAACCTTATCCACTTATTCAAGCCCAAATCCGCTCTCCGACGCCGCCCACCGCAAAACTACTTCCACGCGGTTCTTGGGCTTGTTATCATTGCCACATCCTTTTATCAGGTCCGTAATGGGTACAAGGAGGAGTACCCTGAGATCGCCGGCGGGGATGGGTTGCCAAAGGCCGCCGATATCGTGTTTTTCATCTGGGCCACGGTGAGTCCTATACCAGTTCAAGTGACTGGTGGCGTTTGAACTTGTGTTGGGTTTTACTGAACGCGTGACCTTTTTGTTGGTTAGCTTATTCCTCTTCTGTACATCGCCGGCTTGGCGTTCCTTCCTAAACAGTATAGGCAGGAGGCTGCTGCGAGGAACAAAGGGAACAACTATGAGATGAGAAACGGGTATAGGGATTCCTAGACTGGCACTGGACGACACGCAGACCCCACTTGGACCTATTATTCCCATGGATTGTCGGCACGTCCGGGACGACGTGTCACCTCCTTTCGCTTCGTAACGTTACCTCGCCGGCTTTTGTCAACTTATTCCCGCTTCTGCACCCAGATACTATCCTATCCCCTGTGCGACAACACTACCCGTGTCCCTCTTGCTGTTTTAACTCCTTTTACTGTCTCGCTGTCTCGCCTGTGCACGTGCGACTATATTCCCCCGTCTCGTCTCACCGTCTGTAAAAATATCGTGGGCGGTTTTAACCTACCATAGACTTTTGTCTTGTTGAAGATTGTATTTTTTTGACGTCGCTTTCACACTCCCCGTCAGTTCCGGCTGCGCGGGTTTGAAATTCTGAACGATGGCTCATGATCAACCTCGGAACCGAACCCGTTCGGCGTTGGGGTAGGTGTTCTACTGTATGTGAGACGTCGTACGAGTACAAGTTACTTGGGTTCGTACCAAAAACGTAATTTTCAAGCCGAGTGAGGTGGATCCCGCGGGCCCGGATCCGGGTCTGTGCCGAGATGATTACTTGAGGAGGGATTGAAATCTTTCATGATAAGAGATTTACCCGGGAATGCTGTGTATGCCGCGGGGTCGGCCAAGTCTTCTTCCGCTGCCACCTGACCCAGAGAGATCAAGAAACAGAGGCTGCGGGAACTCGCTTCCCTTCTTCTCTCCACTGTGCACGATTGCTTTGCATATGCCAAGGACGAAGCACAGAGTGGCCACGCATGGTTTTTCTCAGAGTCCCAATTCTAGACTTCATAGCATTGAACAGACCTGTGTTTCTCCGCAGCGTCTTACTCA
>Ga0307511_10003786_pt1 | contig 15483 bp, 16 predicted proteins | sample 13_EM_MG_FD_200266 | JGI IMG/M metagenome (GOLD analysis project Ga0307511, IMG submission 200266) | Populus trichocarpa ectomycorrhiza microbial communities from riparian zone in the Pacific Northwest, United States - 13_EM | ecosystem: Host-associated > Plants > Roots > Unclassified | place... | reverse complement strand
GGAGAAATGGATTGGTTACCCTCAATTACGTAACCTTGTACAAGTGCCCCCATGGCCCCTCCATGTCTCTAACTAGTTTCCTTACATGTAGTAAGTTTTACCAGACCATATGACTATATGTATACCCCACAGAAAGGCTCCTTGATCCCGATATCCCGTGGGATATGTATTTCTTAACATAATTCGCTATGTAGTTCACTACATCTCTTCACATGGTAGGCGGTTTGTCCTGATACTGAGTCCACATGTACTATACATCACGTACAACGTATATTGAGCCCCACAGGTCCTCTGAGGCCACAATCCCGCCACACCAATTGCTAGTACATACACACTCCAATTCCTACCTTCCATTTTTCACCACCTCATATAGCAATGCTCACCCTAGGGCGGCACTTGCAGATGGCTCCTATATATTCACTAAAACTCTGGTTTTAATTTGAGCCTATTTGCATTATAATTCGATTTTTTAACAATTAAATACATGCATCCCGGAAGTGCGCCGGATCCCGGTAATGCGCCGGATCCCGGTCTAATACGTTATAGTCAACCCATGACCTTGCCCTATGAGCCCCTATCGTTAGGTTTAGGCATCTCCAATTCACTGTCGCGTACTGCCCTAGGTATTTTGCCTTTCTCCGCTGTCGCCGCTCCTGTCACTCCGTCCATCCTGCTGCCATCTGGGTACCCCAATCCGGGCTCCTGTGTCCACTCCATGACCCGAACCACACCTCCGAGGGTTTCTCCCTTTCGCCACGTGAGTATAACTTCAACTGGTAGCTGCTCTCGTATGACCATTTCTGCCCTCGCCCTCAGGTCCGCTTCATGCCTCCCATTCACACCCGCCGCCTATATCAGTCTTTTCCTACTCATGAGAACCTGCAGCTACTCTAATCCCACCTCATACGAGAACTTGCTTCCGGTGCTCCCGGTATACCCCGCTCCCACCCATCTCGATATCTGCGCTGCTAGGCGACCCCCTCCTTCCACGGTTTTCGTGTGAAGCTCCGAGCCGTACATTATAGTTGGTAGCAGTTGGCTGGTTGTTGTTATTCGTTTGGCGTCTGGTGGTACCGCGTTGAACATCTTTTTGTTCTCTCTGTACTGAACCGGTTGTGGCGAGCTGAGTATACGTTGACCCCCAGATGTACCCCATCCACCCCGTCTTTGTTACTGCCCCACCTCAGCCTGTATTCCCCTTTTGCCTCCTCAATGGCTTCGTCCATGGGGTCCACCTTTCCGACCCTAACGGAGTTAATGTCATCGATGAACGAGAGTGGCACCCGATCCTCCGTGACCCTCCTCTTGTTACTGCTCCTGGTACTCATCGCGTGATGTCGGGACTGCTGTGTCTCCTTCAACAATCTCTGTGCCCCCCAGACCACCGCTGACATACAAATGTTAAAGAGCGTTGGGGGGATGGGTGAGTCCTGCGGTGTGCATGCTAGCATCGTCGAACTTCTAATCCTTCTCCCGTCTACCATGATGTCGGATGTCCTCGCTCTCAGGAAGTGGTCCACCCAGCTCTGTAGGTCTTCGTGTCTCTTCTGGTTCTCGTACCAACGTCTTGTCCATGTCCAGGCTGTTAAACGCTGTCCTTATGTCCCTTCAGTACACCTTTCCCCCTACCTTCGCTCTTAACTCGTTCATCAGCATCACCGAATCTATGGCCCCCTCCCCTTTCTCCCGGCGAAAGCGTGTTCGTGGAATAATTCCTCCTCCGCGAGTCTTTGTGCCACTTTACGTTTTCCCCACCTCCGGCGTCTATCAGGAGTCTTGTAGCACCACTCTCCCAGGTTTGGTGTTGCGTATGGCTCCAGGATAGACCATCTGGTCCTGGGGCCGAGTTCCCCTTCATTTTGACCAGCTATCGCCCGATAGTTCCTGTCGTTTCTCGGACTGTGGCACCCTGCTTGTGCGCGTGGGGTTCCCACCAAATTTACTATATATAAAGACCTTGCGCTGCGCTCTATATGTTCCTAGTAATCAAGCAAGTCTTCACCAACTTCTATTGTCGCATCCACTGCTTCTTACAATCAGCACGCTGCTCCACTAGAACCTCAGACCGCACTAATTGCACTACGCAGTACCACTTCTGCTACCTACCAAAATTCTTCCCGGAATAAGATGTTGCAGGTCGAATCGATGGTCGGACATGAGAATCGAACGGTGCATTTCTATAAATGTAATTACTGTGTGCGCGCAGGACAAGTTTGTAAAACAGTCGGACCGAACGACGAGTAGTTGGTGGAGCGATCGGTTCAATGGTTCGTTGGGTTCGGTAGTCAAGAAATACACAGGAGTCATGAGTCAGAGAAGCTAGGGGGAGGTGGGGAACGGCCGAGAAGGCCGACAGCGGTGAGGGGAACCGAGCTCATCAGAAGCTGGAACGCAGGGGAAGATTCTCGCTTGGGAAGGGCCAGGAGGGGCGTGGCGGCGGGGGATCAACCAGAGTCTGGTTAGCACAAGCTGCCGAAAAGAGGGGAACGAATCTCTTTTCATATTCACAAAAGGGAAGGAGCCTGCAGGAAGTGGCGCCGGATGTTACACGAATGTACAAAGTTCGCCCGGCCGCCTCTAGATTAACTTGGACCTCCCTGAATCCCCTCGAGTTTCCGAGGGGCTCATCATTGCTTCCTTACAGGGTGGCATATGAGGGATGAGTTATTTTTTGAAATAAAATAAATACACAGAAGCAAATAGCAATATACAGAGCAATATACAGAGCAATAATCAAGGACACATCGGTACACAAGAAACATTAGTACATAAGGAACTTTAGTAAAAAAAAAACATAGAGTTTGAATTTGCGAAACAGTTTTCACTTTGGTCAGACTCGGAGTCTGTACGAACGCAAATTCCTATTGTTCGGTGGTATGTCCGAATCTGGGGTGCTGACGGGTGAACTCACTTCACTAGCTTGCGAGCGTTCAATATCCAAGTAATTCTCGACACATGTTGCTGGTATGAGTTCGATAGATGATTCCACGTAATCTATTCCCACACTATCATCTATATCCATTACATCAAAAATTTCTGTAACCCCTGGATCGGTTCAGTATTTGATATGAGTTTCACTGAGATTGGTATATCTTCATCCTACATGGCTCAGTTGCCAGTTCATGATATCTCTTCAGGCAAGGATCTTCTGTATCAAGACTCATGAATTTCCAAAGTTGAAGGCTCAATTACTAGGTTTTGTCTTTAAAGCTGACCCTTCATAAATGGAGAGTACCATAGGTCCTTAACCATAAGGTATTTGACTGGAATCTGGTCCGCTTCCGGGATGCATGTATTTAATTGTTAAAAAATAAAGTTATAAAGCAAGTAGGCTCAAATTAAAACCAGGATTTTATTATATAAATAAAAGGCATTAGCAAGTGCTGCCCATGGTTAGTATTGAGATATGAAGGAGTGAAAAATGGAAGGTAGGAATTGGAGCTCGCATGGACTGAAAATCAATGTGACTGAATTGTGGCCTCAAAGGACTTGTAGGGCTGTATATACTTTGTACGTGATGTATAATAGGTGTGGACTCAGGATCAGGACCAATGTTCTACCATATGAAGAGAAGTAGTAAAACACATACAGGACTAAGTTAAAAAGTTACTATCCTAATGGATATAGGGATCAAGTAGTCCTTATATCAGGTGTATATGCAAGCTTAGGTTCAAATACACATTATTACCATTTGTAAGTAAATCTTATATATTATGAAGGTTTGGTGGGCCTTGTACAATACGGTGCAGCTGAAGATAATTAGTGTGCTTATGCTGATATTATACGGTGTAAACTTGTGCTATATAAAGGAAAAGGCCATGCTACTAGTGTAAATGCATTCATGCATTGTTGATTACTTTAATCAAGAGCTTGCTTATCTTACCTACCAGCTGGCCTGAGTTAGTTCAAAATATGTACTAGTTTTTACCCATATTCGGGGGTATTTTAACTCAATGCAGGTTGTAGATTGTCAATTTTACTAAGGCTTTTTAAGAAAATTCCATACATAATATGAGTGTCTCTGTAACAACATAGTAGCCTTATGCTTCAGATTGCGTAAGCTGACCAATTGGATATCAGAGGAATTGTATTGCGTACCTTCAACTATGTTGCCTTATGCAAGTGCAGTGGCCCCATGGCCCATTCATGTCTCTAACTAGTTCCCTTACATATGGTTGGTTTAATGAAATTATAAGACTATATGTATTTCTTAATATAATCCACTAGGTAGTTCACTACCTCTCTTCGCATGGTACACCATTAGTTCTGATGCAGAATCCACATGCATTATATATCACGTACAACCTAGATTGAGCCCAAAAAGTTCTTGGAGGCCATAATCCCGTCACATGAATTGTTAGTCAATACATACCCCAATTGCTACCTTTAATTTTCCACTACCTCATATATTGTTACGTACTCTGGTGCCAAATCTTCATATGGCTTCAACATTTACCTTAAAACTCTAGTTTTAAATTAAGACTATTTGGATTATATTTCGATTTTTTACAATTTAATACATGCATTCGGGAGGTACACCGGATCTCCATAAAATACGTTGCCTCCAAATATATTGACTTTAACAAAGGGCTCACTATTCATAAGGTTCCGATGTTGTCTGACTGCAGGGTTGACTGATTAATACATTTCAAAAGGCTGTGTTTCAGGTACTTCATGTTGAACTAGGATCCAATTTCCATCCTTGAATAGTGTAAGAGTAACTAGACTATCTTGTAATTGGGCATTATTGATTACTCGTGGTGTTGTTGTTGAGATTAATCGGTATATTGAAACTTGTTTTCCTGAATCTGAGCAGTAACTGTTCTGACCCATTCAGCAATGCGTTCAAGTGAGTAATGGGCTAGCCTATTGGCCAGTGGGACACTAGTAGGAAACCAATCTACAATCAGGTTGGGACAGCCCTTTGATCAATCCCTCTCATTATTGGAAACCACTTGTGCCTTACGTTGTCTCATTGCAGGAAAGCCCTAGTTGCAGCTACAGCCGCCCTGCTATGTTATGCATTTCCTTAGAGTTAAGTGATTTACTCCCGATTACTAGTTATGTAATCCGCTGTGGATAGGACTCTTTATAGAATACCACAAAGTTATGGTAGCTTAATAAATCTACAACTACCCATTGGCCAGCCAATCAACTAATCTGTATAATATTCTAGTATATGAAACTGTACAAATATTAAGCTAGATATCACTAAATAAGTAAAGGTATGAAAAATATAACAAATAAAATACCAGAAATTAAATGCTCCAGAGGTAGAAAAAAATATAATAAACAAAATATAAGAAATAGAACTCCCTATAGGTATGGGAAATAGGACGGATGAAATATTACAAATAAAATGCTGGAAATCAAGTCCTTTTCTCCAATATCATAGAATGCCCTATACTATCTAAATCAGAGGCCTAGGAAGAAGCTGAATGTAAAATAGAAGAAAGGCCTTCATATGAACTAATAATACTAGAATATTATATCGATTAGTGAATAGACTATCCTAACTATAAATAGCATTCCACAACAGAACTAGATCTTGCATTAACCCTTCATATATTCATCATATATTGGAATTACAACTAAATGGAGAACAAGTTTAGAAGGCAGATTTGGAAGTTATTTTGGCAACAGATATTAAGCAATGTACCTTCTAGTTCTATTTGATTGAATGTTACTTGCTAAGAGTTCCTGAAATAGATATACAATAAGTTTTCTTTTGACTGAAATAAATATTTAGTACTTTGATGCAGCCCTCGGAAACCTAAGGGGTTCTAAGTAGGCCCAAGTTCATTTGTGCGCACCTGCGTAAGCTATATACAGAAAACTAACAAGGTTTAGAGACAAAGGAGTCTTATAATATCTTTTTGAGTAAATCAGTACTCGCACTCATTGCATGGCATATAACGAGGGCATGCGTCCCTGAGTAAAGACTAGGCTAGATCTTTCAAAAGCTAGACCATGCATACGCCGTATCTATGTACAAGACCAGAAACTCCTCATAAAAAAAATGCCCTAAAAAAGGCAAGGGGTATTATCTACCTCCTGACATCTCCTAAAACCCCTATCCCTCCTGTTCCAAAACTCCGCCAGTCAGATATAATTTAGTCTTCTCACACTAGACAGGTGGGGCATAGGGCTCCTGATGAAAGGCCTCGGTTCCTTTTCCCTAGCCTTGTCTTCACCGCCATGAACCTCTTTCCCTACTCGACTCTAGATCCTATATGGTGCCCGAAGTACAGCCTCAGAGTAACCAGGTTGCCTAATGTGACTGTTGAGTGTGGATTCGCTGAATAAGACACTACTATAGGGTCCTATCCTGTTTGGGTGAGGGCGCCCTCCTTCTCCAAGATCTTGTCACCTGTATGCAGAACCACTAGTACTCCTTTGCCGCCATTTTGTTTGAGACCACCAGCGGATTGATATAATCAGCGTAATACAAGGCCCCAATCTGGAACCCTGCTGGGTTCCTGTAACCATGAGACCGCCTGCTCATATGTCCCTATGGCCAGTTCAAACTACTAATCTTGTCCTAGCCCTTGTTCCAAGTCCAGGCAATGTAGATTAGTGCCAGGACCGATGAGAGTGGGCTACTTTATTACTTTTCTTCATCCAAGCCGTCCTCTTCCCCTCTCCATTCCATCCCATATTAGGCAGAAATTCCGTGGGTTGAGGAAGTACAAACGGGGAGGTCTTCCATTAACACAGGCCCTGATGGTATGTTAAGTCCTTCCCGTAGTACTGCTGAGGGTCAACATCATTTGTGCGGCCCTGAGTACTTGTTTCCCACACAGGTTTTGGGCCTCCACCGGATGTACTAGTGGCGACTTGCTGGAAATCGAAAGCTGTATGATGGCACCCTGGCATGCCCGCAATGGGGTGATAGCGTTCTCTCCCCAAATTGAATAACCTGGTTAATAGACTGAAAATACCTGATAAGCATCGCTTAGAGCAGTTCATTATAGGTTCAACCTTTCTACTTGGTTGTGAGTAGTATAGGGTTGTAGTCTTATGCCCCATTCCGAGCTTTCGGAGATAGCATTCTATTGCTGCTATTAATAGTTTTACACAGATATTAATTAATAAGTCCCTTGGTGATCCATATTGTAGGAATATCTCATCGTGTATTAACTCCATAATGGAAACCTGAACAGCAACAAGAACAGCTTAACTAACCATTAGCATAATCAAATGCTGTGATGATCTATCGGTTACCATTCGGAGTAGTTCGGAGTAGTACGATTAGATCAATACGTCAGTGGTGGTAGAGTGGAATTTATTGTAGTATACCGTGGAGTTTCAGACTCAAGTTTCTCCTGTGACCGTTAAGCTGTCCCTTATGCTGGGCAACATTGTATAAATCTCCATACATCTCACCATAAAAGGCCATCATTTACTAAACCTAATTACACCCTACTTCAGAAAATATCAACTGTGCCCCTATGTCCGCAGGTATGAAGAAAGGGCCCCTAACGGCCTGACGTACCATACTGAACGAGCCTCCGCATCCCCACCTAGATATGGGTGAGCCCCTACGGCAATCGTTTCATGACATTTGTGTGACAACTACGGAACCAGTTGTTGACTGAATGTCAAGGCAACAATTATCCGTCACTCTCCAATGGATATGGAATCACTTGGTAGGAAGACTTTAGCTATTGTAGAGGAATGCGAAAATAAAAGATGCTGGTAAGCAAAATCCCTCATCTAAATCCAGTAACTAGTTGCATGAAATTTATGAGAGGAATAAGATGGAATTAATAATAGTAATACATCACGAAAAAATTGAGTTTGCCTAATTGGCGTCTGATGACGTGGGCGTCCTCGGGGCCTTTATGCCAATTATGGACGCCCCGTTCCGGCTCAGGACCGTCAGGAGGCAGCTCCCCTGGTCCTGCCTCGTCCCGATGCCCTCCATCGGGATCTGTGGCGTCTGGATGACTTCCCTTCCACCTGTTGCCTCCCAGAGTCTGCCTCCCGCTGTCATGTCTCCAGACGTATATTACCCAGGCTTTGCCTCCCAGAGTCTGCCTCCCGCTGTCATGTCTCCAGATGTACATTACCCAGGCTTTGCCTCCCAGAGTCTGCCTCCCGCTGTCATGTATCCAAACGTACATTACCTAGTCTTTGTCTCCCAGCGACGTGCCTCTGCTCAATGTTGCTCCATACCCCCTACTTCTGGTCATTCTTCTTACTCCCTCACCACTCTCTTCTCCGCTGGCCTCTCTCCGTCCCCCCTTGGCTGCTTTCTTACCTGCCTGGCCTCCCCTGTCTTATGCGTCTACTTTGCTTCTTGCAGTCTCTCCTGCTCTCTGAAATTCTTTCGCGTCTCCCACAGATCGTATTATATTAGTTACCCCCACTGACTCTCTACCATATATACCTTTCCTCCCTCTCAACGTCCATTACCCACCAGAAATAACACTACAGACAACTGCCCCTAGACTGAGAAATACCTCACAAAACCCCAGGTCCCACAATATCCACTGGTCGTCATCCCCAATGTTCTTATTCGTCTCCCCAGCGTCCAGCAACCAATGTAAAATAGCCATTAAAAAAATCTCACAAAAACACAAAAACAAAACCAAAGCGCATCTCATCCAAACTGACAAATACACAACCAAAGTCAAACAATATCCCACACAATCAAGAAAAAAAATACACAAATGGTAGCTCCCCCCGAATTCTTAGTCCTCCTCCTGGTCTTCCTCCCCATCCTCTTCCTCCTCGTCCTCCTCCTCGTCCTCTTCCTCGTCCTCCTCCTCCTCCACCTCCTCCCCTTCCCCGTCACTCCCCTCCCCTCTATCCTCCTCCCCCTTCTCTCCATCCCGTTCCTCCTCCTCTCCGTCCTTCTCCTGCGTCTCATCCCACCCTGACTCTTCATCTCCATTATCGTCACCCATGGCGTTGATTCTCGTTGGTTGCACACTCTCTTCATTACCCGACTCCTTTTCGGTGGCACAATCATCCTGATCAACCATATCAGGAATCAGGTTATCCTCTTCCGCCCTCTGAAGGTCCGCCCGAAGTTGCGCTCCATACGTCCTTAGTTCCTCCTCATCGATATCATATACATTCTCCTGCTCCCAGCTCACACGTCTACTAACCTTCTGGCTCTTCTTCACAATCTGCCCCCGGATTACGTTCAATAAGTCCTCCTGAATGCTTGTCGGAAACTTTCTCCATTGTCACAGCAACCTCGTGTATGTCCCTGCTTGGGTCGTCAGTGTCACTCCGTGCCTCCCTAGGAACCTGTGCTTGCTGTTCACACTATTGAAGTTGAAGTCCACTAGCCCCACATATTCGCCAATATCATAGCATTGCAGGTTGTGGTACAGAACGGTGAATATCAAACACATGAATGGACCACTGATGGGAGCCATGAAACCCTTATCCTGCACCCCGATCTTCTTGGTGCTACTATAGAACTCATGGTGGATGAATTCTACTGCCTCTGGAGCTCGAAATCGAAATCCCCATGCCTGACAACCATCAGCTTCTCAGCGCCTGATACAGGGTTTTCAATGCCTATATCCATACCACACGTTGCTCTAGGCCATATGTGAATCTGTCCTTCGTCAACAGCCACTTGATGTGCCCCCGAATATACTGGGGAGAGCAATTTTGGTCAAACATGTACAGTTCCGCCACTTTCTTCTTCGCATTATATGTGAGGTGTGCACGCATCCGTGACGAGATGCTTCGCAGCTATAGATGGCCGATCAGTATCCCCTTCCCCAGTGCAGCACTACCGAACTCACATAGGCATCAATCTAGCCGTTTATAGCAATATCTGCTGCAAACTTGCGTTCGGCATTTGTCCATACGCTCTCCAAGATCACTTGTGACCGCCGAGGGTCTGGGAGGGGGTCCTGGAAGAGCGTGATCCTCTCGATGTCATTTGCGGCATCCGTCACCATTTCCCGGACTGGTTGGGAAAATTAACTGATAATCCGGTTCCTAACGGGCTTCAAACCTACCTTGCGAACCTGTGGCATACGCAACTCTTGCACCAGTTCCTCTGTATCCGTCCCCAGCTCGCTATCGTACAGTGGTGGCGGTAGTTAGGCACTGGTTGGCGCAGATATCGGCGTGGATTCAATTTCCGCCGGTGAGCTTTAACATATGCTCGAGAAGGAGCGACGCAGTGGTGATGGAGGTACGGAGCGCCCCGGTGTACCCCCAAACTAATGCTTGTCAGTCTATATCTAGCACGTCCACTCGGGGTATTCTATACATACGCTACAGGATGCTCTAAGGATCGCTGGCGATCCTTTGCCTCGCTTCGCCGTTTGTCGCATATCGGACTTCCGTGGGGACCTAACAATGGCTGCTGATGAGCCAGATGTGCCCACCTGTGGGAAATTTACCCTGGCTGTAAAGTTCTGCGTATCAGGTACCAACATAATGACGTTTCGGGTTGCCTTACCAGGCGATACAGGGGTGGCTGTGGATTCTGGGGATCCTGACCACACGGCGGAGGTGCTTGATGACCTGGAGGAACCTGACGACACGGGGATGGCGGTGGACCTTGTGGAACTTGTTATGGACGCGGCTGGAATGATCTTCTTCTTTGCCCTACGGAGGTCATGGTGCGTAGCGGACCTCTTTTTGGGGATTTGCAGTTGTTTACCTTTGCGTGTGCCAGCCATGCTTCTCGTAGTGAAGTTGTTCTGTAGGATGTAGTATAGTAGTGCTGTGGGATAAGGAAGTCAGCATCGATTTATACAAACTTCGGGCCTGCATCCTCCTTATACCTTCGCACCTACCACTGGTCTCTGCGACCCCTCCGTGTCTCTGCCAGTCCCCCTCCTATCCGACCCCAGGGTCTAGCCGTTGTGCACTTCTCCTGAAAGTCTTCCCATAGTGACCAGCCCCTCAACAGCTGGCATCGCACAACCAGGATCAGATAAGTATCGCTGTACACAGGACGCTACGTACAAGTTCGAGCACGGCATAGGCCTCTTTGGTCTCTCAGTGTCTCTCCAGGGCCACCAACCATCAGTCGCTGGCCTAAAACCTGGCATTGTCCTATCAGTATCAAGCAAGTATCGCTCTGGACTGGACGGTACTTACAACTTTGGAAATGGCATAGGCTCTTTGGCCCCTCACTGTCCCTCCTTATCCGCCTCCCGTCCGTCGCCAGGTAAGCTCCGTCACACCATGGTGCACATGTCTGATTCCTGTCCTCCAAAAGCTCAATATCATTCTTTAACAGCCCTCTCAAGGCTGGCACTACACCATCAATGACCAGCAATTATCGAACATGGGTAACTCACATCACCAGTGATATAAAATCACAGCAAACAAATTACAACAAACAAATAACAGCAAACAAATCCTAACCAAAATCCGCACAAACGTGCGGAGACATAACCTTATAACCTCTACCCTAACAAATATGTAAAAAAAAAAAGGATAAGACAACCAATGCTAACAACATGACTAGCGTCAGTCGGAATCACCATCGTCTAGCACAATTGGGGCATTAGCGCGCCCAGCCCCTCCTAAGCCTGCTTCAGAACCTCTACCCTTGCGGCAACTCCCGTCTAGCCGCCTGCACGTCCCCGGCCCCAGTAGCACCACCTCGTCCCTCAGCGGCTCCTCCACGTCCAACAGCACGCCCCTCACGGGCCCCTTGTTGTCTACGGCCCACAGCTCCACCTGCCCTCGCTGGGCCCAAACCAGACCCTCCTCGTCCAGGTGCAGCCCTTCCACATCCCGCGATTGCCACCACTGCCGGAACTGGGACCAACCCAGGTGGACATACCTCTACTTGGATATCCAGCATATGCCCACCAGCGTAGTCTGCAGCTATGTACCCCACTAGCTGTTGGTCGCTAGCCACCCCAAGTGGAAGCAACTGCCAACTATCAGGCCTGTCTAAGACATAGACTCGCACAACTTGTCTCACTGCCCCCAGCTCCCATGGCAAAAGCGGTTGGCAACGGAGCTCCAGTTCCACCATCGTATGGGCAAGCACCCTAAGCGTCCCCGATGTAGTTCTGTCCGTGAACAGCCCCCCGCCGCAGGCAACATCCCGGGTATGATTTTCGAGTGTGATTACATGCACCCTTACTGAGGTAGGAGGGCCACCAGTAGCCGCTGGCCATCTGTGTGGGACTGCGCGGGGGCACGTACGGGCAGCGAAGGGGCCTCCCGCTACCCCACTGCCCCCAGCAGGCAAACTAGGTGGAGGTGCTACCACTGGGACTCGCTGCATACCTGGTGGGACAACCACAGCAGGGGGGTGGACAGGGGGAGGTGTAGGAATTGCAGGGGGAGGACCTAGATTTTGTGCCAGTCGGGTGGCGATTCGCGCCCTCTCTGCGTTTGATTCATTGATCGCATTCAGTAAGGCCGCACCAGCCCTGCCTCTGGGGTTATGGGGCATGTACGAAGGACCGGTGGTAGGCTGTCCTAGCTCTTGGTCATCTGGCAGCGTCCACCTTCGCAGCTGTATCGCAGGCGCGCCCAGGTTCGCATTCCCTCGGGCTGCGCGGGCCCTCTGGATTGTGTGCCACATACCCTTGCGACTATGGCGAGCCTGCTTTGCGATATCGTCGCAAAGTATCCTCACATTCCGCCAGATGACATCCCTATTGTACCGCAACTGACCTCGTAGGGCCATTGATGGCTGCCCAGAAGCCCATTCGCAGAATTTGCCCCAACGATTTATTCCCACTTCCCCAGCCTCGTAGGAGTTCCAGTTCTGTATTCCCCGTTGCACTTGGCTTCTCCATAGTGTGTACAGTTGCGGTGGGATGCCAGCATCAAAGAATCCCACAATCTCCAATGCATTTCTCACTGTGGGCTCATCTCCACTGTGGTCGCCTGCCCCCTGCTGTCTCGGAGGCATGTCTCGGCACGGGTACCACACCCTCTTTATTTAGTCCCAGCCTGGCCGACAAGGGTCTTCCGTTTATGCAGCACCGTCTGGAGGAGTGACAGGCAGTAATTACTTTATTTGGTAATATCAGTCCGAAGAGAATCTGGATGCAGACTGGGAAGAGGGCTACCAAGTAAAGATGAGAATTGATTATAATCGCAATGAAAGGGATGTCGAAAACCCTATATAGTAGCTTTACTGTATCTTTGTTTCCCAGAGTCTGAAACTAGACCTTCCTTGCGCAAGGCCTGTTCCGTAACCAATATCTATGTACTTGTAATGTTAATTCCTCTACACTTAAATGGTGTAAATTCCACCAAAGACTTTTGTCGGACTGTAGCAGGCTAGTAAGGCTCTACGAGCGGCTTGTGCCCACTAGACTAGCTAGTCGGTTGCCTAGTTATACAAGAGGCATCCTTGTTCGCACTAGTGGGCCGGAATACGGCTTACGATCTGCTGCATGCTATTCATGGTCTAGTGCTTGTGGCTCTACAATCTGTGCTCTCCTGAATTTGTACACCCGTGGCCTTTCTAGTGTCATTTTCTTTGTGGTTATTCTAGTCTGGTGGGCACGACTGCTCCTGTGGAGGTTATACTTTGTTACGGCCTGCAACCAGACCTTAGTTGTGCCAAGACTGGTTCCGTAAGCCCCGTAGCTTGTAAGCTGAAGCTTTCAATTGCCGACCCAACCGCAGGGCACTCGCCAACTAGGCTAGCAATAGTCTAGTTGCCTAGTAACCATCCAAGCAAGGACGTTGATGGTCTAGCGCCGACCATTGGTTCACTGTTACCGTATATATTTGCAGCGCCTAATAATGAAAATACAAATGCCTATTCCAAATTCCCATCCCAAATTCCCACCCCAGATACCCATCACCAAGCCCATAATCTCGTGCCCAAATACAAGTTAAAATAAAAAAAAATAAAAAAAAAAGATGTACACAAATAATAATAACATTACAAAAAAAAATGAAAAAAAAGAGTAAAAAACAAAATAAAAACAAAACATGAAAAAAACATGAAAAAAACATGAAAAAAAAAAATTTATACCTTAAATCAACTTGCGGGCAAGCACCCTCTCCCTGTCGGCATTCGACTCGCTGGTGGCCTTTCTAAGCGGGGCACTACCCTTGCCCCTGACAGTACGTGGCATATAGTTGGGGCCCATGCAGGGTTGTCGCAGCTCCTCCATGTCCGGCAATGGCCATTTTGGGGGCTCAATTAAGGTAGGCGGCACGTGCCTGGTGGATTGCGGCCCACATGGCCTGTCGACTGTTTCTAGCCTTTTTTGCCACGTCATCGCAGAGCATTCGCACGCTTTTCTGAATCGCCTCGTAGTGGTAAGCAAGTTGCTCAGCAGGGGCCATAGTGGGCTGGCCAGCAGCCCACTGACACTGCAAAAGTTCTACCACCTATTGGTCCCTGACTCCTGAGGCCCGTAACAGTTGAAGTTTTGGATGCCACGGTAAATTTGTTTCTGCCACATAGTATACAAATGGCCCGGAATACCATCTGCATGAAAGCCAAGACGTTCGGCAGCAGTTTTAACCTTATTTTCAGCCTTGTCCGCTTGTGGGCTGGTGTTGTCTTCAACCTCACTAGCATTGTCTTCAACCACACTAGTATTGTCTTCAATAACATTAGTATCGTCTTCAACCATACTACCATTGCCTTATGTCATGATTCACTTCAGATGCCGCTTGTGGTGTGTGTTCGCACAGACAATAAATGAGGCCAGCATAGACTTACGGTGCAGTTGGTTGGAGGAAGTTTTGGTCGCTTGTCTATCCACAGTGGGTATACCACGGGACATTCAGGATCTAAAATGGGTCACGCACTAGATATAAGTTTGGCAATGAAGTTGGGCACGTTCGATCTCGGAGGAGTGATGAGTGTCAAACTTGGGGTCCCGATGGCCCTATATAAGTTTCATAACATAGGTACTGAACAATTGGCAAAGAATAACTAGAATGCTACAGATGCTGCAGATAGCCACTGTAGGGCTCTAGCAGTCCCCACTGGCCCTTCAAGGCCCTTACTAGATCACTCCAATCCCGCACTAGCTAATTCCATCCACCCTGTAAAGATACCAGCCAACGCGGGCTCCATCCTAAGCTGCTCCAGGTCCTCCTCCACGCCCACACTAGCTCTGGGCCCTCACTCGGAGCCCATCTGGCAAACTTGCCAGGCTACTCCGAGCCCTTCCGTTCTCCTAACCTTCTTTTGGGACTATATCGGCTGCTACGAGACCTTACCAGCCTCTCGATAGTGGTTTCTAGGCCCAACCGGGTCTCAAGATAGCGGCGCGACTCTATCGCGTTAGTCTGGTTCTGTCGCGTGCACTTAACCGCTTAGAATGTGCCGGATGCATACTAGGGCTAGACCTTGCAAAGGAGGTCGGTGTGCCGGCATTGCAGCGCTGATCTGAGCTAGCCACTCACAGGCCAGCGGGGTGTGCCTGGTGACACCAGGCATTCTCCGTGGAACCAGCCAAACACTGATGCTCCGTGCATGGCTACTAGTGTGCCATGAACATCCCCAAGCTAGCCATCCATGGTCTAGGGCAGTCCACTTCAACAAACCAT
>Ga0307511_10003785_pt1 | contig 15485 bp, 11 predicted proteins | sample 13_EM_MG_FD_200266 | JGI IMG/M metagenome (GOLD analysis project Ga0307511, IMG submission 200266) | Populus trichocarpa ectomycorrhiza microbial communities from riparian zone in the Pacific Northwest, United States - 13_EM | ecosystem: Host-associated > Plants > Roots > Unclassified | place... | reverse complement strand
GAAGGGGGCGCGCGAAGCCCATGAGCGGTGTCATGAAGCGTATGGGGATGATCTTCCGCGCGAAGGCGAACAAGGCCCTTGACCGGGCCGAGGACCCGCGCGAAACCCTCGATTACTCGTACCAGAAACAGCTGGAGCTGCTTCAGAAGGTGCGCCGGGGTGTGGCCGACGTCGCCACCTCCCGCAAGCGTCTGGAGCTCCAGCTCAACCAGCTGCAGTCGCAGTCCTCGAAGCTGGAGGACCAGGGCCGCAAGGCGCTCGCCCTCGGCCGTGAGGACCTGGCCCGCGAGGCGCTCTCGCGCCGGGCCGCGCTCCAGCAGCAGGTGACCGATCTGGAGACACAGCACACCACCCTCCAGGGCGAGGAGGAGAAGCTCACCCTCGCGGCCCAGCGCCTCCAGGCCAAGGTGGACGCCTTCCGTACGAAGAAGGAGACCATCAAGGCCACGTACACGGCGGCCCAGGCACAGACCCGGATCGGCGAGGCCTTCAGCGGTATCTCCGAGGAGATGGGCGATGTCGGGCTTGCCATCCAGCGCGCCGAGGACAAGACCCAGCAGCTCCAGGCCCGCGCCGGCGCCATCGACGAACTGCTCGCCTCCGGAGCCCTGGACGACCCGACCGGCATGGCCAAGGACGACATCCAGGCCGAGCTGGAACGGCTGTCGGGTGGTACGGATGTAGAGCTGGAACTCCAGCGGATGAAGGCGGAGCTGGCCGGCGGTTCGGCGTCGCAGCAGGCGATCGAGGGCGGCAAGGACCAGTCCCAGTCGCAGTCGAATTCATCGGCTCAGCCGCAGGACACCCCGCGCTTCGACAAGCAGTGACGTGATGTGACGGCCCACGCCTGAGGAGGGCGACATGATCGTACGGATCATGGGGGAGGGGCAGGTGAGGCTGGCCGACGGCCACCTCACCGAACTGAACAAGCTGGACGACGTACTCCTGAGGGAAGTGCAGAACGGCGACGGCCCCGCCTTCCGCGAGACCCTCCAGGCCCTCCTGGCCAAGGTCCGCGAACTGGGCGAGCCGCTCCCCGACGACTCCCTGGAGCCGTCGGAGCTGATCCTCCCGTCCCCGGACGCGACCCTGGAGGAAGTCCGGGACCTGCTGAGCGACGACGGCTTGATCCCGGGGTGAGGGCTTTCTTCGGGTCTCCTTCTTGACCAAGGACGGCATCAGCCAGCCCGTCCAGCCCCTTTTCAGCGCAGGCCAACAAAATCAGCCCGTCCGGCGCCCTTTCAGCGCAGGCCAACCCAATCAGCCCGTCCGGCGTTTGAGGACGAGGCCCCTTCAGGGCCGACCGGGGGCCTGGGGGCGGAGCCCCCAGAGACGCCCGCACCAACACCCCGCACAAGTACAGGCAACGTACAGCTGACCCCCGTTCCGCCCCCGCCAGGGACCCCGTACCGTTGCCAGAATGAGCGCTTTCGACCGAGCCCGCTGCCAAGCGAAGGCGCACCGCTGTGCGCTGGACGCGGTGCTCGCCGCCGCGGTGCTCGTGTGCATGGTGGCGGGGTCGTTCGTGGACCCGCACGGCGGGCACGGCGTCAGCTGGGGCATCCGCACCCCCGACCCCCTCAGCCTGGTCCTGATGGCGGTCGCCGCCGCCGCACTCGTCTTCCGCCGCCGCGCCCCGATGATGGTCCTCGCCGTCACCGCCACCGCCTCCCTCGTCGAGAGCGTCACCAGCGACCCGCGCGCCCCGGTCGCGATGTGTGCCGTGGTCGCCCTGTTCACCGTCGCGGTCTCCACCGACCGCTCGACCACCTGGCGCGTCGGCCTGCTCACGATGACCGTGCTGACCGGCGCCGCGATGCTCGGCGGCCCCCTCCCGTGGTACGCGCAGGAGAACCTGGGCATCTTCGCCTGGACCGGCATGGCGGCCGCCGCCGGGGACGCCGTACGCAGCCGCAAGGAGTTCGTGCACGCCATCCGTGAGCGCGCCGAACGGGCCGAACGCACCCGCGAGGAGGAGGCCCGCCGCCGGGTCGCCGAGGAACGGCTGCGCATCGCCCGTGACCTGCACGACGTGGTGGCCCACCACATCGCCCTCGTCAATGTCCAGGCCGGAGTCGCCGCGCACGTCATGGACAAGCGCCCCGACCAGGCCAAGGAAGCCCTCGCCCACGTACGCGAGGCCAGCCGCTCCGCGCTCAACGAACTCCGCGCCACCGTCGGCCTGTTGCGCCAGTCCGGCGATCCGGAGGCCCCCACCGAACCGGCCCCGGGTCTGGACCGCCTCGAAGAGCTCGCCGGCACCTTCCGCAGCGCGGGCCTCCAGGTCCTGGTCGCCCGCGCGGACAACGGCACCACCCTCCCCGCCGCCGTCGACCTGGCCGCCTACCGCGTCATCCAGGAGGCCCTCACCAATGTGCAGAAGCACGCCGGCATCGAGGCGAAGGCCGAGGTGAGCGTCGTACGGGTGGGCCCGAACGTGGAGGTCACCGTCCTCGACAACGGCTCCGGCGAGGACCACGACCCCGACTCCGGCGGCGGCCACGGCCTGCTCGGCATGCGCGAGCGCGTCACCGCCCTGCGCGGCACCCTCACCACCGGTCCCCGGTACGGAGGCGGCTTCCGCGTCCATGCGATCCTGCCGGTCAAGACCCGCCCACGCGCCTCGGGGGACCCCGTATGACGACGATCCGTGTCCTGCTCGCCGACGACCAGGCCCTGCTGCGCAGCGCCTTCCGCGTCCTCGTCGACTCCGAGCCCGACATGGAGGTCGTAGGAGAGGCCTCGGACGGCGCGCAGGCCGTACGGCTGGCGAAGGAGGAGCGGGCCGACGTCGTGCTGATGGACATCCGGATGCCCGGCACGGACGGCCTCGCCGCCACCCGCATGATCAGCGCCGACCCGTCCCTCGCCCATGTCCGCGTGGTCATCCTGACGACCTTCGAGGTCGACGACTACGTGGTGCAGTCCCTGCGCGCGGGCGCCTCCGGCTTCCTCGGCAAGGGCTCGGAACCCGAGGAACTTCTCAGTGCGATCAGGGTCGCCGCGGCCGGCGAGGCCCTGCTGTCTCCCGTGGCGACCAAGGGCCTGATCGCCCGCTTCCTCGCCCAGGGCGACTCGGACGAGGACCGCGACCCGGCCCGCGCCGAACGTCTCGAAGCCCTCACCGTGCGCGAACGCGAGGTCCTCGTCCAGGTCGCCGGCGGCCACTCCAACGACGAGATCGCCGAACGCCTGGAGGTCAGCCCCCTCACGGTGAAGACCCACGTCAACCGCGCCATGGCCAAACTCGGCGCCCGCGACCGGGCCCAACTCGTCGTCATCGCCTACGAGTCGGGGCTGGTCCGGCCGAGGGTGGAGTGACCTCAGTCCGTCGGGCACGTGTGCTGCGTCGGTCCACTGCCCCAGAACAGAACGGCCTTGCCGTTCGCGAACCGGCCGCATTTCAACCGGACCAGCGAAAGGCCCGCCTGCTGTCGGGTGGCCTCCAGCACGAAGACCGGCTTGTCCTTGGGCGCGCGCTGCTCCCTGTCGAACACGAGGGGCCCGCTGGCACCGGTGAAGTCGATCTCCCCGTGCGCGAGACTGACGTGGACCACACTGCGTTCGAAGTCCGGGTTCCTGTCCCGGTAGGCCTCGTCGATGGCCTCCTTGGCGACCAGGAAGGAGTCGAACGCGAGCATCGGCAGACCGTCGTCGGGAGTGGGCCCGAACCGGCTCCGGAACTCGGCGCTGAACTGCTCCCCGACGCCGTTCTGTTCGCCCGGTGCGTTGAAGGCCAGGTAGTAGAACTGCACGAACTTGTACTGAAGACGGGCCCGTGAGGCGACGAAACCGCCGCCGTCGTCACCGGAGAGCAGCGTGATCCGGCGTCCGCGGCACTCGGTGCTCTTCTCGACCGCGTCGAGAAAGGCGGGCAGGTCGTAGGCCCGCTGGCTGTAGAAGACCAGGTCCTTCTCGGTGTCGATGGTCTGGCAGACGCCGCGTGCCAGGTCGTCGGCGGTGCTGATGGTCCGGTCCTGGTTGCCCAGCCTCGGATCCTGGATCTGCAGTGTGGGATCTAGGCGCGGCTGGTACGAGAAGGTCGCCACGACCTTGCCGCCCTCCGCGGCGAAGTGGTGCCGGAAGTCCTCGGCGAGGTTCTGACTGTAGACATCGCCGGGATCCTCGATCACCACGGCCCGCCCTGCTTTCACCCGCTTCCCGGTGGCGGTCAGGACGCTGGGCTCGTGCCGCGCGAAGCTCGCGGCCGCGGCGGCGAGCCGGTCGTTCGGCGGCGCGACCTGGTAGAAGTACTGCGACCGCGAGATGTTGTCGGCGGTGATCTCGCTGGCCACGACGGTGAGTTGATCCCGCGTAAGTACTCCGATGGCGGCCTGCGTCTCCTTCCGGCTCTGGGACACGCCGACCACCGCCACCAGCGACCTGTCCGCCTCGGCCAGCTCCACGATCTTCCGCGCCACGCCCTCGGCATCGGCGTAGCGGTCTCCGGGATTGGCGATCAGCAGGCGCAGCCGCACCTGGTTCTCGTTGTACGCGGCCCCGCTGTTGGCCTCCTGCTGTGCCAGCGCCACGCCCTGCAGCTGTTGCAGGAACACCTCGCCCTCCCGGCCGGGCAGCCTCGGCTTGGTCACCGGGGAGAAGAAGACAACCGTCCGGTACACCAGATGCCGGCTGCGGTACTTCTCCAGGACCTGGGCGTTCTGCCGGGCGATGGCCCCCTCGACCTCCTTCAGCGCCTTGTAGTCGTCACTTTGGTCTCCCGCGTCCGGGCCCGGGTCGTCCGCGATCAGACAGGTGCCGTCGGTCACGCCGACCCGCTCGCCCGCCTTGTTGGTCCAGGTGTCGTCGCACGCCTCGTGCCGGGGCGCCAGATACAACAGGCCGGCCACGACGAGCGAGCTGACGCACAGGAGGGACAGGGCCGGGCTCGCGTAGTCGAGCAGCCGGTTGGGCCGGAAGGGGACCTTGCTGTTGTTGAGCAGCCAGTGCCGGGCCACCGGGTCGTCCGCCGCCGCGGATCCGAGGTCGAGCACACAGGCCCGGGTCCGGGACCGGCGGTCCTCGGTGAGCGTCTGGGCCGCGGTCGCGAGGTCCAGGGCGGGCAGATCACGGGCGAAGGCCGGCCGCTCGCCCGGCACGGCGGCCACCACCAGCAGCGGCGACGTGCGGTCTTCCCGTACGACATCGGCGTAGGTGTTCAGAAGGGAGCGCAGCGGCGAGGCCGGATCGGTCGTGCAGCGCAGCAGGACGACGAAGGGCCAGCGGCGCCGGCGTCGGCGTACGGACAGCTGCCGCAGCCACGGCCTGCGCAGTGCCGCCTCCAGATCGTGGAGGAGGGCGGACATCAGGATGGGCTCGACGACCGCGGGGTCCGGGTGCTTGTCGGCGGTCAGCTGGAGGGCGTTGGTGAGGAAGTCCGGGCTGGGGGTGCCGTACGTGGTCTGGAGCCGTTTGGTGAGCCAGCGCAGCCGGCGACCGTGGGTCAGCCGCTGTCCGAACCACCACTGCGGCACGAACCGCAGGATCGGCCAGAGCATCTGGAGGACCGGGCCGATCGCCCCGGCCGAGGCCGTCCCCTGCGCGGCGTCCAGCTGTGCGAAAGGTCGTGCCCACCGCTGCCGGAGGCTGTGCTGCCCGTAGAGGTGGTCCAGCAGCTTGGCGCGCCGCTCGCGCGGTTCCGTCGCGGTCGGTGTCGCCTCGAGAATGTCCCGGCAGAGGGTGAGCGACCTGAATCGCAGTGATCCGGTGCCCGTCGGCATCGCGGCGTGCAGCCCGTCCGCCAGCTTTTCGATCGAACGCGATTCCGTCCCTTCTTCACCGGGAGGCACTTCGGAAAGTAATACATGTGGAAGGAGAGCGGATTCGCCGGCGTTGTCGACGAACCGATCTTCCAGGCCCATTACGAAAAGGCCCGGGGTGTCACTCTCGGCGGGACCGGTCACCACGACCACAGGCATGGCAGGCCCGTGAGGTGCCTTGTTGACCAGTGCGTCCAGTGCTCGGAGAAAGGAATCCACATTCGGCAGCGAGGGCATGCTCACGGCATCTCGTCCCATCGGTCACTGTGCTTCGCCCGGCTTTCCGTAAAGCCCGGGATTCCGGCAGGGCGGTTATGTTTGCACGGCGCCCGCATGCCCGCCCGGAAAATGGCACAGTCAATTGCCGGTACGGATGAAAAAGCGGTGCCCCTCGCCAGGAGGGGCACCGCTCCGGTGTATGTGTGGGTTTTTTGCGTCCGCGCGGGTTCTTTTACGGCAGCGCGAGCATCCGCTCCAGCGCCAGCTTGGCGAACGCCTCCGTCTCCTTGTCCACCTCGATGCGGTTGACGAGGTTGCCCTCGGCGAGGGACTCCAGGGTCCACACCAGGTGGGGGAGGTCGATGCGGTTCATGGTCGAGCAGAAGCAGACCGTCTTGTCGAGGAAGACGATCTCCTTGCCCTCGGGCGCGAAACGGTTCGCGAGCCGCCGTACGAGATTCAGCTCGGTGCCGATGGCCCACTTCGAACCGGCCGGGGCCGCCTCGAGTGCCTTGATGATGTACTCGGTCGAGCCGACGTAGTCGGCCGCGGCCACGACCTCGTTCTTGCACTCGGGGTGGACGAGGACGTTGACACCCGGGATGCGGGCCCGTACGTCCTCCACCGACTCCAGCGAGAAGCGGCCGTGCACCGAGCAGTGGCCGCGCCACAGGATCATCTTCGCGGCCCTCAACTGGTCAGCCGTGAGGCCCCCGTTGGGCTTGTGCGGGTTGTAGACGACACAGTCGTCCAGGCTCATGCCCATGTCCCGCACCGCCGTGTTGCGGCCGAGGTGCTGGTCGGGCAGGAACAGCACCTGCTCGCCCTGCTCGAAGGCCCACTCCAGCGCGCGCTGCGCGTTCGACGAGGTGCAGATCGTGCCGCCGTGCTTGCCCGTGAACGCCTTGATGTCGGCGGACGAGTTCATGTACGACACGGGCACGACCCGCTCGGCTATGCCGGCCTCGGTCAGCGCGTCCCAGCACTCGGCGACCTGTTCGGCGGTGGCCATGTCGGCCATCGAGCAGCCGGCCGCGAGGTCCGGCAGGACGACCTTCTGGTCGTCGCCGGTCAGGATGTCCGCGGACTCCGCCATGAAGTGCACACCGCAGAACACGATGTACTCGGCCTCGGGGCGCGCGGCGGCGTCCCGGGCCAGCTTGAAGGAGTCGCCCGTGACGTCGGCGAACTGGATGACCTCGTCGCGCTGGTAGTGGTGGCCGAGCACGAAGACCTTGTCGCCGAGCTTCTCCTTGGCGGCGCGGGCCCGCTCGACCAGGTCCGGGTCGGACGGCGAGGGCAGGTCGCCGGGGCATTCGACACCGCGCTCGCTCCTCGGGTCGGCCTCACGGCCGAGCAGCAGCAGGGCGAGGGGCGTCGGCTGAACGTCGAGCTCCTGGGTCTGGGCGGTGGTCACGACACGCACCCTTTCTGTTCTGACAGACAAGCCTTTTCGTCGAATTGACGTTATCTATCATAACTGCTTCACGTCAGTTTGACGATGGCCATAGCGTCGATGTGACATCAATCCCGGTACGCGCTCAGCGGGGGACCTTGCAGGGGTGTGCGAGCATGGAGAGAGGTGCCGGGGGAAAGACACCGGGCACGGCCCGGAATGAATCCACGGCCCCGGCGGTTGACATCGTCGGCAAGCAGTCTCCGTACAACCCGGGAGAGATGTAGATGTCCGTATCGGACGAGACCAGCACCGTCACCGACGGCATCCTTCTGTCCGACGCCGCCGCGGCGAAGGTCAAGGCCCTGCTCGACCAGGAAGGCCGGGAGGACCTGGCCCTGCGCGTCGCCGTGCAGCCCGGTGGCTGCTCCGGCCTGCGCTACCAGCTCTTCTTCGACGAGCGCTCCCTCGACGGCGATGTCGTCAAGGACTTCGGCGGCGTCAAGGTGGTCACGGACCGCATGAGCGCCCCGTACCTGGGCGGCGCCTCCATCGACTTCGTCGACACCATCGAGAAGCAGGGCTTCACGATCGACAACCCGAACGCGACGGGCTCCTGCGCCTGCGGCGACTCGTTCAGCTAAGCCCCACAAGACGTAAGCCCCACAGGGCAGTTGAGTACGGCGAAGGCGGCGGCCCCCTCCGACAGGGCCGCCGCCTTCGGGCTTTTCCGGTGCCCGTTGGGAAGTGTCTACCGGGCCAGCGAGGGTCCCGCGCCCGCCGTCGGCTGGGTGCTCTTCTCCACGGGGATCGCCCTGCCGTCCGAACCCACGACCTTCCGGTCGCCGAGCGGCGCCTTCAACTCCACGGTCCGGTGGTAGAACTTGGCGATCATGATGCAGACCTTGTCCGGCCAGGGCGTCTCGGTCACCGTGACCGTCACCTTGTCCGAACTCTCCGAGGCCGCCACCTTGTAGTCGGCGCACACCCCGCCGGTGAAGGCCACGGTGAGGCTCTTCCCGCCGGCCGAGTAACCGTCCGCCTTCACATCGTGCGGAGCCGCGGTCGCCGTCGAGGTCGGCGTCGGAGTCGGCGTGCCGGCCGAGGCCAGATACTTCGGATCGATCGCGGGGTACGTCACCGTGAAGGTGTCCTGCGTACCCGACTGCCGTACCTCGAACAGCCAGGACGGCACCAGCGTCTGCTTCCCGCTCACGGAGTGCGCGGCGAGCCCGAACACCGCGTGCTCGACGGTGGCCGAAGTCTGCGCGGGCGTGGCCGAGACGGCGGTCGACGATCCGCAGGGCGCCTCCAGCCGGTCCTTCAGCGGTACGGGACTGGCGCAGCCGCCGATGCCCATGCGGTGGTCGGTCCCCGGCGTCGCGTTCAGCAGGGCCAGCGTCTTCTGCGCGCTCAGCACCGGATAGACGTCACCCTTCATCGGCGCCGCCAACTGCCCGCTCCCGCCGACCACTTCACCCTGGGCGCTGACGGTCAGTCCGGTCGTCCAGCCGTGCGTGGGCAGCCCGCCGACCAACGGTTCGGCGTTCACCACCCGCTGCGCGCCCATGAGTTGACTCGCGTCCACCTTCGCGTCGTCCTGGCCGACGGCCTTGAGGATCGGGGCGGCGGCCTGCTTCGCGACCGTGACACTCACCGGGTCGGTGGCCGAAGTGCCGGGATCCTGCGCGCACTTGAGGGTGTCGGTGCAGTTGTCGGTGCCGGGCGCGTAGCGGTTGAACGTCCACAGGCCGGGCGCCGCCTTGTTCACCTGGAGACTCGGCCCGCTGCCGTCCTGCCCGCCGACCTTCCAGTACTGCCCCTCGGCCACCGGTGTCCCCACGACACCGAGCGCCTTCGCGAGCCGGGCGACGTCGTCCTTGCCGACTTGGCCCTCCGGCGCATACACGGCCGCGGAGCCGGGTCCGGTGGGCAAGCTGCCGGTGGCCTTGTACGTCTCGCCGTACGGATTCGGCTCCCCGGACGCGATCCCGTTCGTAGCGCCCGTCGCGTATCCGTCCAGCGCGAGCGGCGGGGGAGTGCCGTCGGCGCCGGAGGCCGCGGATCCGGTCCCGTCGCCCGAACCTCCAGAGGATGAGGAGGAGGACGCGAGGTAGGCCCCGCCACCTCCGACGAGCAGTACAGCGGCGGCCACGGAGGCGATGACGAGGGGGGACCGGGACCGGGACCGCGCCGGGTGGCCGTCGTCGGTGTGGTCCGCGTGGTCGTGCGGGTGGGCGGCTTCGGAGGGTTCGGCGGCTTCCGGACGGTCGGCCTGCGGCTCGGACGTCACCGGGTCGAGCTGTTCCGAGGGGTCGGGTTCCACGTCGGCTGCCTCGGGCTCTGTCTCCTCGGGTTCCGTCCCCTCCGATCGGTCGGCCTCCTCGGAAACAGCACCCTCATCCGTGTCCTCGGCCACTTCTCCGCCGGCCCCGGTGTCCTCGACCTCGGGCCCCTCCGCGGCACCCTTCACGGCGTCCCCCACGCCCGGCACATCATCGGAGGCGCCGGTCGCGTCCTCGTTGTCGGGTCGCTCGGTGTTCACCGCATCGCTCCTTCGGCTGCGCAACTGTCCCATGACCCTGACCCGCCCCTGTCAAAGAGGCAGGCGAAAGGGTCGTATCCCGCATCCCCTTTACGGGGGACAGCGATGGGACGCAGCGGGGGAGCGCACGGTTCCCCCGAGCGCGCCGATGGAGCCGACGAGCTTCGAACTCAGCCGCCGTATTCGCCCATCGCGTCCAGCAGCCGGGCGGACTTCGACGGTACCGACACGCCGTGGATGAGGGACGGGGACACCGGAAGGGCAACGATCCGGTCGGGAACCGCCCAGTGGGGAGCCATCCGGGCGCAGTCGCCGCGCAGCGCCGCGAGGTCCGCCTCACCTTCGCCTTCGAGGGGGACCGGAACGGGGCCATCGACCTTGAGGTTCGTCATAGCGGCACCGTAGGCACGCTTGACCTCGCGAAGAAAGATCTACTATCGGGTAGTTTTGGCCGCTTCAGAGCCGCCGCGCCGACCGGGTAGCGTGAACTGTCAACGCAGCCTCCCTCAGGAGAGTCCTCGCCGTGCGCATCGCAGTCACCGGCTCCATCGCCACCGACCACCTCATGACCTTCCCCGGCCGCTTCGCCGACCAGCTGGTCGCGGACCAGCTGCACACGGTGTCGCTCTCCTTCCTGGTCGACAACCTCGACGTACGCCGGGGCGGCGTCGGCGCCAACATCGCCTTCGGCATGGGCCAGCTCGGCACCGCGCCGATCCTGGTCGGCGCCGCGGGCTCCGACTTCGCCGAGTACCGCGACTGGCTCGACCGCCACGGCGTCGACACCGGCTCGGTCCGTATCTCGGAGACGCTGCACACCGCCCGCTTCGTGTGCACCACCGACTCCGACCACAACCAGATCGGCTCCTTCTACACCGGCGCGATGAGCGAGGCCCGGCAGATCGAGCTGAAGACCGTCGCCGACCGCGTGGGCGGTCTCGACCTGGTCCTGATCGGCGCCGACGACCCCGAGGCGATGCTCCGCCACACGGAGGAGTGCCGTACCCGGTCCATCCCCTTCGCCGCGGACTTCTCCCAGCAGATCGCGCGCATGGACGGCGACGACATCCGCATACTGCTTGAGGGCTCTGCGTACCTCTTCTCGAACGAGTACGAGAAGGGACTCATCGAGTCCAAGACCGGCTGGAGCGACGAGGAGATCCTGGCGAAGGTCGGCCACCGCGTCACCACGCTCGGCTCGCGCGGTGTCCGTATCGAGCGCGTCGGCGCGGACCCGATCGAGGTCGGCTGCGCGGAGGAGGAGCGCAAGGCCGATCCCACGGGTGTCGGCGACGCGTTCCGTGCGGGGTTCCTGTCGGGGCTGGCGTGGGGGGTTTCGCTGGAGCGGGCGGCGCAGGTCGGCTGCATGCTCGCGACGCTGGTGATCGAGACGGTTGGTACGCAGGAGTACCAGGTGTCTCGTGGGCACTTTATGGAGCGGTTCACCAAGGCGTATGGGGATGACGCGGCGGTGGAGGTTCGTAAGCACCTGGGCTGAGCTGGTTGTTGTCTGCGGGCGCGTGGGGGCTGGTCGCGCAGTTCCCCGCGCCCCTAAAGGGCGCACTCAGCTGGTCCGGCGGACCACGTACGCGTAGCCGTCCTCCTCGCCCACGTACTCCTGGCCCCGCATCTCGCACCATGCCGGGATGTCCAGCCGGGCCGCCTCGTCGTCGGACAGGACGCGCACAGTGCCGCCCACAGGCACGTCCCCGATGACCTTGGCGAGTTCGATGATCGGGATCGGGCAGCGCTTTCCGAGCGCGTCCACTACCAGCGAGTCCTCTTTTACGACGGCTGCGGGCACCCCCGCCCCCAGCTTCTCCCGCACCCCCGCCACCGCCCCCGGCAGCACGGCGAGGAAACGCTCGACGTCCTCCTCCGTCGTCCCTGGCGGCAACGACACCCGCACATTCCCCTCACTCAGCACCCCCATCGCCTTCAGCACATGGCTGGGCGTCAGCGTGCTGCTCGTGCAGGACGATCCGGACGAGACGGAGAAACCGGCGCGGTCCAGTTCGTGCAGGAGAGTCTCCCCGTCGACATAGAGACAGGAGAAGGTGACGATCCCGGGCAGCCGCCGCACCGGATCGCCGACCACGTCCACGTCCGGCACCAGCTGCGGCACCCGCGCCCGGATCCGCTCCGTCAGCTCCCGCAGCCGTAGCGCCTCGTCGGCCGCCTCCGTGCGGACCGCGCGCAGGGAGGCCGCCGCGGCCACGATCGCCGGGATGTTCTCGAAGCCGGGGGAGCGCCCCGACTCCCGTTCGTCCACCGGCCCTTGGGCCGCGAAGCGCACGCCCTTGCGCACCGCCAGCAGTCCGACCCCGGCCGGCCCACCCCACTTGTGGGCGCTGGCCGCGAGCAGCGACCATGCGCCCTCGACCGGCCCCCACCCCAACGACTGCGCCGCGTCGACCAGCAACGGCACCCCGGCCGCCCGGCACACCTCGGCCACCTCGGCGACCGGCTGCACGGTCCCCACCTCGTGGTTGGCCGACTGCAGACAGGCCAGCGCGGTGTCCGGGCGCAGCGCCTCGCCGTAGGCCCGCGCACTCACCGCCCCTGTCCGGTCCACGGGCACCTCGGTCACCGAACCGCCCGCCGTCACCAGGCTCTCGGCCGTATGGAGCACGGAAGAGTGTTCAACGGCTGACACGATCAGGTGACGTCCGACGCGCCGCCGCCCCGCCAACGCCCCGGCGATACCCGTGTGTACGGCCCGGGTCCCGGACGAAGTGAAGATGAGCTCGTCACTCCGGCACCCGACGGCTTCGGCGGCCGCCTCGCGCGCGGCATCCAGCAGCAACCGCGCCTTGCGCCCCTCCTTGTACAACCGAGCAGGATCCGCCCACCCCTCGTCCAGAGACGCCAACAGCGCCTGCCGGGCGACGGGATGGAGAGGAGCGGAGGAGGCAGCATCAAAGTAGGACACACGACAACGTTAAAACGAGGGGGAGCTCCGAAGGGGCGCGAGGCTGTGACACCAGCGGCTCCGCCGCGGGGCGCGACAAGCCACAACGCACGCCGCACTCGCCCAAACCACCTCAACCCCCGAGCTTTTAGGCGCCCGGAGTAACCCCCGGCGCGTATGCCACCCTCCCCGCGAACCCCCGGAAGGCGTCGGCTAGGGTTTGGTCCGCATAAACATCCAAACCCCTGCCCGACGCAGGGCGGCGACCGACCCGCGTGAAGGCAGGCCGCAGCCAATCCGCGCGGGCGAGACTCTCGGGAAGGCGCTACGTGAGTCCCAACGGCTCCGACCGCTCGCCGCGGCGCCCGATGCGGCGGAAGCTGCTGCAGGCAATGACTGCGGGCCTGGTCCTGGCGACCGCGACCGGTTGCACATCCAAGGACTTCCCTCGCCTTGGTTTCCCCACCCCGACCACGGAGGAGGGTCCGCGGATCCTCTCCCTGTGGCAGGGATCCTGGGCTGCCGCGCTCGCCGTCGGCGTCCTGGTGTGGGCCCTGATCATGTGGAGCGTCATGTTCCACAGGCGCAGCCGCACCAAGGTCGAGATCCCCCCGCAGACCCGGTACAACATGCCCATCGAGGCGCTGTACACGGTTGTTCCGCTCATCATCGTCTCGGTGCTGTTCTACTTCACGGCCCGCGATGAGACGAAGCTCCTGAGCCTCGACAAGAAGCCCGACGTGACGGTCAACGTCGTGGGCTTCCAGTGGAGCTGGGGCTTCAACTACATCGAGAACGTCGACGGTGTCAGTGGTGACGCGACGACCGACAAGAACCTGGCCGCGATCCCGGACCGGTTCAAGAAGGAATTCCCGGCGAACGCCGGCGGTGTCTACGACGTCGGTACGCCCGCCACGAAGAACCCGCAGACCGGCAACCCGGGTCCGACCCTCTGGCTCCCCAAGGGCGAGACGGTCCGCTTCGTCCTCACCTCGCGTGACGTCATCCACGACTTCTGGGTGGTGCCGTTCCTCATGAAGATGGACGTCGTCCCGGGTCACACCAACGCCTTCCAAGTGACTCCCACCAAGGAGGGCACCTACCTCGGCAAGTGCGCCGAGCTCTGCGGCGTCGACCACTCCCGGATGCTGTTCAACGTGAAGGTCGTCTCGCCGGAGCGTTACCAGCAGCACCTCAAGGACCTCGCCAAGAAGGGGCAGACCGGTTACATCCCCGCTGGCATCGCGCAGACGAGCCACGAGAAGAACCGGGAGACGAACAACCTGTGAGCATCCTCAACGAACCTCAGGGTGCCGCGGCAGCAGAGTCCCACTACGCGGATGAGCTGCCGGTAAGGCGCAAGCAACCCGGCAACGTCGTGATCAAGTGGCTCACCACCACGGACCACAAGACGATCGGCACGCTGTATCTGGTCACGTCCTTCGCGTTCTTCCTGATCGGCGGCGTCATGGCGCTGCTGATGCGCGCCGAGCTGGCGCGGCCGGGTCTGCAGATCCTGTCGAGCGAGCAGTTCAACCAGGCGTTCACGATGCACGGCACGATCATGCTGCTGATGTTCGCGACGCCGCTGTTCGCCGGTTTCACGAACTGGATCATGCCGCTGCAGATCGGTGCGCCCGACGTGGCGTTCCCGCGGCTGAACATGTTCGCCTACTGGCTCTACCTCTTCGGCTCTACCATCGCGGTGGGCGGCTTCCTCACCCCCCAGGGTGCGGCCGACTTCGGCTGGTTCGCCTACAGCCCGCTGTCGGACGCGGTCCGTTCGCCGGGCATCGGCGCCGACATGTGGATCATGGGTCTGGCCTTCTCCGGCTTCGGCACGATCCTCGGTGCGGTCAACTTCATCACCACGATCATCTGCATGCGCGCACCGGGCATGACGATGTTCCGCATGCCGATCTTCGTGTGGAACGTGCTGCTGACCGCCGTACTGGTCCTGCTGGCCTTCCCGGTGCTCGCCGCCGCGCTGTTCGCGCTGGAGGCGGACCGGAAATTCGGGGCACATGTCTTCGACGCGGCCAACGGCGGTGCGCTGCTGTGGCAGCACCTCTTCTGGTTCTTCGGCCATCCAGAGGTGTACATCATCGCGCTGCCGTTCTTCGGCATCATCTCCGAGGTCATCCCGGTCTTCTCCCGCAAGCCGATGTTCGGCTACATGGGCCTGGTCGCCGCAACGATCTCCATCGCCGGCCTCTCCGTGACCGTGTGGGCCCACCACATGTACGTCACCGGCGGAGTCCTCCTCCCGTTCTTCTCCTTCATGACGTTCCTCATCGCCGTGCCAACGGGCGTGAAGTTCTTCAACTGGATCGGAACGATGTGGAAGGGGTCGTTGAGTTTCGAGACCCCGATGCTCTGGGCCACCGGCTTCCTGATCACCTTCACCTTCGGTGGTCTGACCGGTGTCATCCTGGCCTCGCCGCCGATGGACTTCCATGTCTCGGACTCGTACTTCGTGGTCGCGCACTTCCACTACGTGGTGTTCGGCACCGTCGTCTTCGCGATGTTCTCCGGCTTCCACTTCTGGTGGCCGAAGATGACCGGCAAGATGCTCGACGAGCGCCTCGGCAAGATCACCTTCTGGACGCTGTTCATCGGCTTCCACGGCACCTTCCTCGTCCAGCACTGGCTGGG
>Ga0307511_10003783_pt1 | contig 15488 bp, 12 predicted proteins | sample 13_EM_MG_FD_200266 | JGI IMG/M metagenome (GOLD analysis project Ga0307511, IMG submission 200266) | Populus trichocarpa ectomycorrhiza microbial communities from riparian zone in the Pacific Northwest, United States - 13_EM | ecosystem: Host-associated > Plants > Roots > Unclassified | place... | reverse complement strand
ACGGCGTCACCGGGTCGCCGGTCATGATGTTCGTCTCGACCGTGCCGTAGCCCCACTTGGGCAGCCAGCCGCTCTCCTCGTCAATTTTGATCACCGAGATCGCCATGTCCCGGGCCTCACGCGGTGCGAGGAGGGCGAGGAGTTGGGACTGGGTGCGGTAGGTGTCCCACAGGGACCAGTTCTGGTAGTAGGTGAAGCCCTTCGCGCGGTGGATCTTCTGGTCCCAGCCGGTGTAGCGGCCGTCGGCGTCGCTGCCGATGTTGGGTGCGAGGAAGGACCGGTACAGGGACGAGTAGAAGGTCCGGCGCAGACTGTCCGAGCCGCCCTGTGCACGGACGTCGTCGAGCCTGTCCTCCCAGGCCTGTTGGGCCCGGTGGCGTGCCGCGTCGAAGGAACTCCCGCCTTCCGCACGGAGGTTGACGGTCGCGCCGTGCGCGTCGACGTACGAGAGCGCGGTGGTCGCCTCGACCGTACGGTCCTTGGTCGTGTCGAAGCGGACGTACGCGCCGCCGGTCCCGCTCCTCGAACCGGCCGTCACCGTCGAGCCGTTCCAGGTGCCGTAGGTGGTGAAGGGCCGGTCGAAGCGGGTGATGGTGTAGACGGTGTAGGGCTTGGTGTCCTGGCAGAAGCCGCGGCCGGTGATGGTGGTGCGCACGGTCCGGTTGTCGAGTACCTCAACCTTCGAGGAGACGCCGGAGTGCAGCGACTGGGCCGCGTTGAGCAGGACGTTGGCCTTGTCGGTGGCCGGGAAGGTGTAGCGCTGGACGCCGGTGCGCGCGGTGGCCGTCAGTTCGGCCTCGATGCCTGTTTTCAGGCCGACTTGGTAGTAGCCGGGGCTCGCGTGCTCGTCGTCGTGGCTGAACTCGGCCGCGTACTGGGCGTAGTCGGTCTGCGTCACCTCGCCGGTCGTGGGCAGTACGGGCAGATCGCCGCCGAGGCCGCAGCCGACGCCGGAGAGGTGCACGAGGGAGAAGCCGCGGATGTGGTTCTGGGAGTAGTCGTAGCCGGTGTTGTGGCCGGTGTCCGGCGAGAACTGCACCATGCCGAAGGGCACGGCGGCGCCGGGATAGGTGTTGCCGTCGTTCTCGGTGCCGATGAACGGGTTGACCAGGTCGGTGAGTTGACCGCCGACCGAGGCCTGGGCGGCGGTGACGGGGGCGGCGAACAGCGCGGACACTGCCACCGCCCCCGCCATGCACAACCGCAGGCGCCGGGTCCATCTCATGCGTCCTCCAAGGGAGTTCAGGTGGTGGGGCACCCTGCGGGGGTCGCCTGCGAGGCGTCACGGATCAGGGCCTGCTGAGCGGCTTTCACCCGCTGCGTGTCGGGCTTGAGCACCCGCCGGTCGTACGTCATCAGGCCGTTCAACTCGCCCTCTACGTCGGAGATCTGGGTGTAGACCGCGCCGTTGCTCCCCTGGCAGGTCAGGGCGTGCACCTCGGCGAGCTTGGCGAGGTAGTCGTCGGTGTAGGCGGCCGGGTCGACGTCGACGTACGACTGCTGGACGGACCAGGCGTGTCCCGGCACCGCGAGCCCGAGACCGCCGTACTCCCCGCTGACCAGTGCCCGTTGACCGTCCGGGTGGGGTGGCAGGGCGGGGCTGGGATAGCCGTGCTCGTCGATGATGTCGCCGGTGCCGCCGTCCACACCGAGGTTGATGCCGGACATGCTGTTGACGAGCCGCGTCGGGTCCCAGGCCTTCGCCTGGTCGGCGATGCGGGCCTCGTCGTACTGGCCCCAACCCTCGTTGAACGTCACCCACATGACGATCGACGGGCTGCTGATGTGCTGGTCGATCATCTGCTTCAGCTCGCGCTCGTACTCGGCGCGGGCGGCGGGCGACGGGTTCACCCCGGCGGTCATCGCGGGCATGTCCTGCCACACCATGAGGCCGAGCCGGTCGGCCCAGTAGAACCAGCGGTCGGGCTCGACCTTGATGTGCTTGCGCACCGCGTTGAAGCCCAACTCCTTGTGCACCTCGAGGTCATGGGCGAGTGCCTCGTCGGTCGGCGCGGTGTAGAGGCCGTCCGGCCAGAAGCCCTGGTCGAGGGTGGCCATCATGAAGACCGGCTTGCCGTTGAGGACCGTGCGCGGGACGCCGTTGACCTTCTCGACGGCGATCGAGCGCATCCCGAAGTAGCTGCCGACGCGGTCCTTGCCGACGGTGACCTTCAGGTCGTAGAGGAACGGGTTGTCGGGCGACCAGAGTTGGGGGTTCGTGAGGGTCAGGGTGAGCGGGCCGCCAGTGCGGCCGTATGCTGTCGCGACTTCGCGCTTTCCGTCGTACGCCGTCGCCGTGATCGGTACGCCGTCCCGAACTCCCTTTGCCTCGACGGTGAGTTGGCTCTTGGAGACGTCCGGGGTGAGCTTGAGGGAGTCGACGTGGTCGGGGGCGACCGGCTCCATCCAGACCGTCTGCCAGATGCCCGAGGTCGGGGTGTACCAGATGCCGCTCGGGTCGAGGCGCTGTTTGCCGACGGGCGGATTCTCGCCGTTGGCCGCGTCGGTGGGGTCGTAGACGCCGACGATCAGTTCCTGGGTGCGGCCGGGCTTCAGGGCGTCGGTGACGTCGGCGCTGAACTTGTCGTAGCCGCCCTGGTGTTCGGTGACCTTCGTGCCGTTGACGTAGACCTCGGCCCGCCAGTCGACGGCACCGAAGTTGAGCAGCAGGCGCTTGCCCGAGCCGATCTTCCAGTCGGCGGGGACGGTGAACGTGCGGCGGTACCACATGCGGTCCTCATGACGTTCGAGGCCGGAGAGCTGGGACTCGACGGGGTACGGGACGAGGATGCGCTCGGCGAGTGTCCGGCCGACGGGCGGGGACTCGCCCGCTGTGGCCGCCGCGAACTGCCAACTACCGTTGAGATTGCGCCAGTCGGTGCGGGTGAGCTGGGGGCGCGGGTACTCGGGGAGCGCGTTCCGCGGGCCCACCTGGTCGGCCCACTGGGTGCGCAGTTCGTGGGTGGAGTGGTTCGGGCCGGAGCTCCAGAACGCGTTGATAACGTTGCCATCGGACGTGGCAAGGCCGGCTTCGCCGTCGTAGCGGATGTCGGCGGTACCGGGGGCTGTGCCGGTCTTGTTGCCCACGACGGGCTCGGTGAGGGGGACGATCAGGGTGCGCGGGTCGGCCGGGTCCAACTCAGCTGTTCCCAGGGGCCACTTGGCGCCGCCGATCACCGCTTCGAGGTGGTCGGTGAGGTCGGCCGGGGGTGTGGCGAGGGGCTGGGCGAAGTCGAGCTTCAGGGTGCGGCCGGTGCCGGTGACCATGGCGGCGAGGGCGCCGTCGTAGTCGTAGCCGTCGGGGAGGCGGAAGGCCGACTGCGGGACGGCCGTCTTGGTGCCGCCGGGTTCGGTCCAGCGGAGGTGGAGGTTGGAGCCGCCGTAGTGCTCGAAGTACTCGACCTTGATGTCGTAGGCCGTGCCGGCGGTCAACTCGACGGGAGCAGCCGTCTGTTCGTTGTCCCAGTCGTCGACCCAGTGGTCGATGACGAGCTGTCCGCCGACCCAGAGGCGGAAGCCGTTGTCGCCGATGATCGAGAAGGTGTGGGGGCCGGACTTCGTCGGCACGATCTTTCCGGTCCAGCGGATGCTGACGTCGTCGGACTGGCCGGTGGTGAAGGCGAGTCGGGGTTCGAGGTTGTCGAAGTCGAGGTTCGGGTCGACGCCGGTGGCCTTGAGGTCGGCGAAGTCGAAGGCGCCTGGGGCGGACTGGGTGTAGTACTCGCCCTTCAGTCCGTGGATCTCCACGGGGTCCTCGGCGGTGGTGGCGCTCGCGGTGGGGACAGCCGCCAGGGCGGCGATGCCGAGTGCCAGCGCTAGCAGCAACGCGAGTCGGTCTCTGAGACGTCTGATGCGCACGGAACCTCCATAACAACGTTGTCATGGGCAGCAGTTGGCATGACAACACGGATTCCGCATTCCGTCCAGGGACATGACAAGCCTGCGTCACGGCACGGCAAAGCCCCGGTGCGGTCGAGACGCACCGGGGCCGATGTTCGCTACTACGTGACCAGTTGGCCCTTCCCCAGGGCGATGACGCCGCCCTTGGAGACCGTGTACAGGTCGGCGTCGCGTTCCGGGTTGACGCCTATCGTCGCGCCCGGCGGCACCTCGACGTTCTTGTCGAGGACGGCGCCCCGGACCACCGCACCCCGCCCGATGTGGACGTTGTCGTGCAGGATCGAGCCCTGGACGACGGCTCCGGGGTCGACGACCACGCCCGGGGACAGCACCGAACGGGTGACCTGGCCGCGGATGAGGCACCCGGAGCTGATGATCGACTCGCTGGCCATGCCGCCGGCGTTGAAGCGGGCCGGGGAGAGCTGGCCGGAGTGGGTGTAGATGGGCCAGTTGCGGTTGTAGAGGTTGAAGGCGGGGCGCTCGGCGATGAGGTCCATGTGGGCGTCGTAGTACGCGTCCAGGGTGCCGACGTCCCGCCAGTAGCCCTGGTCGCGGGTGGTCTCGCCGGGGACGTGGTTGGCGCTGAAGTCGTAGAGCGCGGCCTCGCCCCGGTCGGTGAGCGCGGGCAGGATCGAGCCGCCCATGTCGTGCACCGAGCCGATGTCCTCGGCGTCCCGCTGGAGGGCCTCTATCAGGGTCTTGGTGGTGAAGATGTAGTTGCCCATGGAGGCGTAGACGCACTCCGGGTCGTCGACCAGGCCCGGCGGGTCCGCGGGCTTCTCGAGGAATCGTTCGACCGTCTGGCCGTCCGAGCCCGGGGTGATCACGCCGAACTGCGAGGACTCCGCGCGCGGGACGCGGATTCCGGCCACAGTGACGCCGGCTCCGCTGTCGATGTGCTGGGCGAGCATCTGCCGGGGGTCCATGCGGTAGACGTGGTCGGCGCCGAAGACCGCGACGTACTCGGGACGCTCGTCGTAGATCAGGTTCAGCGACTGCAGGATCGCGTCCGCGCTGCCGAGGTACCAGCGCGGGCCCAGGCGCTGCTGCGCCGGGACCGGTGTGACGTAGTTGCCGAGCAGGCTGGACATCCGCCAGGTGGTGGTGATGTGGCGGTCCAGCGAGTGCGACTTGTACTGCGTGAGGACGCAGATGCGCAGGACGTCGGCGTTGACGAGATTGGACAGCACGAAGTCCACGAGACGGTACGTCCCGCCGAACGTGACCGCCGGTTTCGCGCGGTCCGCGGTCAGGGGCATCAGTCGCTTGCCCTCACCGCCCGCGAGCACGATTCCGAGCACCGAAGGACCACCACGACGCATGGCCGCTCCCCTCACCCTGGTTGATCCCAGCCTGCCCCTGAGCAGCGCACACTAAGCCTGTTTGAGGATCTCCTCGTAGAGCCGCGCGGTGCGCAGCGCCACGGCGTCCCAGCCGAACTCGCCCACCGCGCGCTTCCGCCCCGCCTCGCCCATGCGCTTCGCAGTCTCCGGGTCGGCGAGCACGGAGTCGAGGGCCGTCGCCAGGTTCTCCTCGAAGTTTTCCTCGACGGACACCAGCAGGCCGGTCTCGCCGTCCGCCACCACCTCGGGGATGCCCCCGACCCGGGAGGCGACCACGGCCGTACCGCAGGCCATCGCCTCCAGGTTGACGATCCCCAGGGGCTCGTAGACCGAGGGGCAGGCGAAGACGGTGGCGTGGGTGAGGAGCTGGATGACCTCCGGGCGGGGCAGCATCTGAGGAATCCAGTGCACGCCCTCGCGAACCCGGCTCAACTCCTCGAAGAGGTCGCGGAACTCCCGGTCGATCTCCGGCGTGTCGGGCGCGCCCGCGCACAGCACGACCTGCGCGGCCGGATCGAGGCCGCGCACCGCGCGCAGCAGATGGGGCACGCCCTTCTGGCGGGTGATGCGGCCGACGAACAGGACGTAGGGGCGGTCGGGGTCGATCCCGAGCCGGGTGAGGACGTCCGTGCCGTGGTCGGGCCGGTAGAGCGTGGTGTCGATGCCGTTGTGGATGACCCGCACCGTGGCGGGGTCCAGCGACGGGTAGCAGGCGAGGATGTCCTCGCGCATGGCTCCCGACACGGCGACCACGGCGTCCGCGGCCTCGATCGCGGTGCGCTCGGCCCAGCTGGAGAGCGCGTATCCGCCGCCGAGCTGCTCGGCCTTCCAAGGGCGCAGCGGCTCCAGGGAATGGGCGGTCATCACGTGCGGGACGCCGTAGAGGAGCTTGGCGAAGTGGCCGGCGAGGTTGGCGTACCAGGTGTGCGAGTGCACGAGCTCGCGGCCTTCGAGGGCGGCGGCCATGGAGAGGTCGACGGAGAAGGTGCGCAGGGCGTCGTTGGCGCCGTCCAGGGTCGGCCAGGAGCGGTGGCGTACGACGCCCTCCGTGCGGCCCTCGCCCCAGCAGTGCACGTCAAGATCGACCAGGGGCCTCAACTCCCGGGCCAGGAACTCCACATGGACGCCCGCGCCGCCGTACACATCCGGCGGGTACTCCCGGGTCAGCAGTCCCACTCGCACCCGTAACCCCTTGTTCTCAGCGGCTGATTGCACTCATGGTCACCCAGAAGCGGCTTTCGCGGAAGAGCCGGGCGGCTGTGTGAAGCAGCAGTCCCCGCAGACCCCGCCGCCGGGGACCCGGTAGTAGAGGCAGCAGCTGCGGCGCCGGAAGGCCGTTCCGGTGAGGGTTCCGGTGCCCGCGAGGAGGGGGTGGGCGAGGAGTTCCGCGGTGAGGGCACGCGCGCGCGTGGACACTTCCGTACGGCCACGCGCGCGTGCCCACCGGTCGAGTTCGCGGGCCGCGCCCGCCAGCGCGGAGGCCGCGTTGCCCCACAGCAGGCCGGCGGACATGCGGTGGTGGGCCACCAGGGCCGCGGTCAGGGGTTCCAGGTGGCCGTGGAGCACGACGTCCGCCAGAGCGTCGACGGGCAGCGGGCGGACCTCGGCCAGCCACAGATCGTCCGGAGCGGCGCTGCCCGCGTCCCAGTGCAGCAGGCGCGGGTCGAGGTCCGGGATGCGGCCGTAGAGGGCGGCGCAGCCGAGCGCCGCCGACCACAGCCGGGCCGCGAGTGCCTGTTGGGCCACCGAGGCGGCAATGCGCAGCTCAGGGGCCTGGAGACGTTCCGCGACGGCATGGACACGGAAAGTCAGGGAATTTCCGTAAACATCCGACACCGGGCTTTCGTAGGTCGTCGCGAGCGTCGGCAACGGGCCGTTCGGGGCTGCGCCCGTGCGTAGTACGAAGAAGCCGCCGAGGGCGCGGAGCGCGGCGAGTTCGGGATCGAGGTCCACGAACAGCAGTAGTACCAAGGCTCCTAGGGGTTCCACCCAGGGGGTGTCCCCCTGATGTCACCCACCTTGGGGAGGACAAGGGGGGTTTCGTACTCCATCGGCAGTACTACCCAATCGGTGCTCAGGTACGACGACGGGAAGAACATCGAGCGGCATCGTGTTCTGTATGAAAGCCGACCGTTCGCCGCGTGGTGCCAGAGGCGCCCGCCTGACGCAGAGGAGCTGCCGATGAGCGCCCTCGCGTTGTCCATCGTGCTGTCGCTCGTCTCCGCCGTGGCCTACGCGGGCGGAGCGATCGTGCAGGAGCGCGTCGCGGTGTCCTCTCCCGACCAGGAGTACGCGCCGCTGCGCCGCCCGAGCTGGTGGGCGGCGGTCGCGTTGAACGGCACCGGCGGTCTGCTGCACGTGGTAGCGCTGGCCTACGGCCCGCTGAGCCTGGTGCAGCCGCTGGGCGCGCTGACCATCGTGTTCGCGCTGCCGATGGCGGCCCTGTTCGTCGGCCGCAAGGCCGGTTCCACCGCCTGGCGCGGAGCGATCATGGCGACCATCGGTCTCGCCGGTCTGCTCTCCCTGGTCGGCGCGTCCGACAGCCACTCGCTGAGCACCGCCCAGCGGGTGTCCGTGGCGGTGTTCACCGGCACGGTGGTCGCGACCCTGATGATCGCGGGCCGCGCGGCACACCGGCACCCGGCGGTGCGCAGCGTGTTGCTGGCGACCGCCTCCGGCATAGCGTTCGGCATGTCCTCGGTGTTCACGAAGACGGTGACGGTCGACTGGGGCAACGGCGCGATATCGGCGACCGACATCCCCTTCCTGGCCGTGATCGCCGTGTTCGCCGTGGCCGGTCTGATGCTCTCGCAGGCCTCCTACCGGGGCGCGGGCCTGGCGGCTCCGCTGGCCGTCCTGACGGTCGTGAACCCGGTGGTGGCGGCCGTCGTCGGCATCACGATGTTCGGCGAGACCTTCCGCTACGGCACGACGGGCACCCTGCTCGCCCTGAGCGCCGGAGTGGTCGCGGCCGGTGGCCTGATCCTGCTGACCACGGAGCGGCTGGAGAGCGAGCACGCACCGTCCACCACGGCGGCTCCCGTCGCGCCGTCCCCCATCGAGGAGTTGCTCGACGCCCTCCCTGGACAGCCCGTCGACGTGAGCGCGAACGTCGACGCGCGCGGCACGGACCTCACGGTCGCCGCGCGGTCCGGCGAACTCCTCGTCCCGGCCCCGGCGGCGATCCCGGCCGACGAGGGTTACGAGACCCTGGAGCCGGCCGGCAACGCCGAACCGCAGGGCTACTTCGGCCCGTTCCACGCCGGGCTGTACGTGATGATGCCGGTCCACGACCGGCATCGCACCCGAGTCAAATCGTGACGCCACCGGCCCGCAGATAGGAGAGCGGGTCGATGTCGGTACCGAACCCCGGCCCCGTCCGCACCTCGAAGTGCAGATGCGGGCCCGTGGTGTTCCCGGTCGACCCCGACCGCCCGATGCGCTGCCCGGCGCCGACGGACTGCCCGTCCCGCACCGAGATCGCAGACAGGTGCGCGTACTGCGAGTACCGCCCGTCGGCGTGCCGGATCACCACCTGGTAGCCGTACGAGCCGCCCCAGCCCGCGGTGACCACCTGCCCCGCCTCGATGGCCTTCACCGAAGTGCCGGTGGGGACAAGGAAGTCGACGCCGGTGTGGTAGCCCTTCGACCAGGCGGAGCCCTCCGCGTGGTACGCCGTGCCGATGGGGGCGTTGACGGGGGCGACGAGGGAGCGACTCGTCGACTTCTTGGTGGTGGTCTTCTTCTCCGCGGTGTCCGAAGAGGCCTTCTTCGTCGCGGACTTGGTGGCCGGCTTCGTCGTCGCACGGGCCTTCGCCTCGGCCTTGGCGTGCAGGCTCAGCCGCTGGCCCGGCAGGATCAGGTCCGGGTCGTCACCGACGGTCGTACGGTTCGCGGTGTAGAGCTCGTGCCAGCCGCCGTCGACGCGCTCGGTCTCGGCGATCCCGGAGAGGGTGTCGCCGCGCACGACCGTGTACATCTCGACGGTGCCCGCGCGGGACTGCGGAGTGGTCTGCGGCTGTACGTCCTTCACGGACCGCTTCGCGGTCTGCGTCTTGGCGTCCTCGGCCTTGGTGCTCCCGGTCTTCGTGCCCCCGGTCTTGGTGCCGCCGACGTGGATGTCGGGGGTGTCGCCGCCCCGGGTGAGCCCGGCGCGCACCGAGCACACCGGCCAGGCGCCGGGACCCTGCCCCTTGAGCACCTTCTCCGCGACGGCGATCTGCTGGTCCCGGGTGGCCAGATCCGCGCGGCTCGCGTACGCCGTGCCGCCGTAGGCCTCCCAGGTGGACTGGGTGAACTGGAGCCCGCCGTAGTATCCGTTGCCGGTGTTGATGCTCCAGTCGCCGCTGGACTCGCAGGCGGCGACCTTGTTCCAGGTGCTCACATCGGCCGCCTGGGCACTGCCCGCGCCGGCGCCGACGAGGGGGATCGCGATGCCCGCACCGCCCGCCGTGACCGTGAGCAGCGAGGAACGGTTGATCCTGTTCGGCTGATACCGGCGGTGCCGACCGCGTACGGCCATGGAGAATCCCCCTCGACATACGTCAGGAGGGCCAAAAGTAAGCGCCACGAACAGGCCATGACAAGACGGCAACCGGCCGCCCTGTGGCTCAAGTGGCGAGCGGGCCGCTCCGGTTGCGGTGAGCACGTGCGGTCGGGGTACCGGCAGGCCAGGATGGACCGAGCGGCAATACTGGCGAGACGACCGGTACCACCGATGTTCAGGACCTTCCTGATCCTTAGGAGCCAACCGAATGAGCACTTCAGCGCAGATCGGCGTCACGGGCCTCGCGGTCATGGGCCGCAACCTCGCCCGGAACTTCGCGCGCAACGGCTATACGGTCGCCGTGCACAACCGGACCGCGTCCCGCACCCACGCCCTGGTGGAGGAGTTCGGCGGCGAAGGCGACTTCATCGCGGCGGAGACGGCCAAGGACTTCGTGACCGCGCTGGAGCGTCCGCGCCGCCTGGTCATCATGGTCAAGGCCGGTGAGCCGACGGACGCGGTGATCCAGGAGTTCGCCCCGCTCCTCGAACCCGGCGACATGATCATCGACGGCGGCAACGCACACTTCGCGGACACCAGGCGCCGGGAGCGCGACCTGCGCGAGCAGGGCATCCACTTCGTCGGCATGGGCGTCTCCGGCGGCGAGGAGGGCGCGCTGCACGGGCCGAGCATCATGCCGGGTGGCCCGAAGGAGTCGTACGACTCGCTCGGTCCGATGCTGGAGAAGATCTCCGCCAAGGCGAAGGACGGGGCGCCCTGTGTGACCCATGTGGGTCCCGACGGCGCGGGGCACTTCGTGAAGATGGTGCACAACGGCATCGAGTACGCCGACATGCAGCTGATCGGCGAGGCGTACCAGCTGCTGCGTGATGTCGCCGGGTACTCCCCCGCCAGGATCGCGGAGATCTTCCGCACCTGGAACACGGGCCGGCTGGACTCCTACCTGATCGAGATCACCGCCGAGGTGCTGTCCCACGTGGACGCGGCCACCGGCAAGCCGTTCGTGGACGTCGTCGTCGACCAGGCCGAGCAGAAGGGCACCGGCCGCTGGACGGTGCAGATCGCCCTCGACCTCGGCGTCCCGGTCTCCGGCATCGCCGAGGCGGTGTTCGCCCGCTCCCTGTCCGGGCACGCGGCGCTGCGCGAGGCGTCACGGGGTCTGGCCGGACCGACGGCGACTCCCCTGGGCGAGGCCGAGGCGGCGGCCTTCGCGGACCGGGTGGAGCAGGCGCTGTACGCGTCGAAGATCGTGTCGTACACGCAGGGCTTCCACGAGATCGCGGCGGGCAGCGAGGAGTACGACTGGAACGTCGACCTCGGCGCGGTCTCCTCGATCTGGCGCGGTGGCTGCATCATCCGCGCGGCCTTCCTCGACCGTATCCGCGCCGCGTACGACGCCCGCGCGGATCTGCCGAGCCTGCTGTCCGACGCGACGTTCGCGCAGGAGATCGCGGCGGCGCAGGACGACTGGCGTGAAGTCGTCGTAGCGGCGACCCGCCAGGGCGTCCCGACACCCGGCTTCTCGGCCGCTCTCGCCTACTACGACGCGCTGCGTGCCGAGCGGCTGCCCGCGGCGCTCACACAGGGGCAGCGGGACTTCTTCGGGGCGCACACGTACCGCCGGGTGGACCAGGAAGGTTCGTTCCACACTCTCTGGGGCGGTGACCGCTCGGAGGTCTCGGGCTGACCCCACTCGCTGTGCCCAGCCCGCCTGCCGGGGATCCGGTCAGGCGGGCTGCCACAGTTCGATGCGATTGCCCTCGGGATCGGTGACCCAGCCGAAGCGGCCGACGCCGTCCATCTCCTGCGTCTCCCCGTCCACGTCCGCGCCCTTGGCGCGCAGCTGGGCGAGCATCGCGTCGAGGTCGCGGACCCGGAAGTTGAGCATGGTCCGCTGGGTCCGGGATCCGAAGTAGTCGGTGTCGGCCGGGAAGGCCGCGAACACCGTCGGCCCTGCCTCCTGCTGCCACAGCCCGTGCTCGTCGGCATCCAGGCCGAGGCAGTCGCGGTACCAGGTGCTGAGGGCCGCCGGGTCGTCGGCCCGCATGAAGTGTCCGCCGATTCCAAGCACACGTTCCATGTCGGCCATCCTGCCAGGAGGGCGGCCGGGGCGGCGGCCTCAGCGGAGCCGGGCGTCATCATGGCCGGCGGCCGGCTTCAGGTGGACGACTTGCAGGTACCCGGCTTCAGGTGAGCGGGGGTCCCGGCTCCGGGTTCGGTACGGGTTCCGGACCCGGTGGGATGGGCGACGGAGAGGGCTCCGGGGTCGGGCCGGGTGGGACCGGGGACGGGCCGGGGACGGGACCCGGCGGTGGCGTGGGCCGGGGCGTCGGGGGTTCCGGGTCCGGTGTGGGGCCGGGGCCGGGAGTCGGGCTCGGCGGTACGGGACCGGGGCCGGGAATCGGTCCTGGGGGTACGGGGTCGGGGCCTGGGGTGGGTCCGGGTGGTACGGGGTCGGGGTACGGGTTGGTCATGGTGTCCTCCAGCCAGTGGGTGCGTCGGCTCTGGACTACTCCCCCGCCTACCCGTCACCCGCGCCGCCACTCACCCGGGCGGGCTCACCCGACGCGCGCGCCAGGGCGCCGGTGGACGCAGCCGACGCGCACCATCCGGCCGTCGGCGGGCACATCCGACGCAGAGGCTCCTGACCTCGCCGAACTCACCCGTCGCAGAGTCTCCGGACCCCGCCGAACTCACCCGACACACGTGACCCGAGCCCACGCGGATTCACCCCACACCCACCGCCCGAACACGGCCAGACTCACCGACGCACAGCCCCCTGCCCCGCGAACTCACCCGACGCAGAGGCTCCTGACCCCGCCGAACTCACCCGACGCATGGGCCCGGACCCCGACGAACTCAATCAGCGCGCGTGGCCCAGCCCCGGCGGTCTCGCTCCACACCCGTGGCCCGAGCACCGCCGGACTCACCCGACCCGCGCCGCCCGAGCCCCCGCACCCAGCCCCAGCCGCGGGCTCGACAGCACCGGCACCGGCGTGGTCGTCAGATGCTGGGCGCCGGCCATGGACCCCTGTGCAAGGACGATCGCGTCGACATCCCTGACCGCATCCACGGCGTCGGCGACCAGACGGGCGCAGCCCTCGGTGTCGCCGGCCTCGAAGTGGGCCCAGGCGCCTTCGACGAGCAGGGTGCGGACCTCGACGGCGCGGCCGATACGGCGGCCCTCCTCCTCGATCAGCGCCGCGGTCGGCCCCAGCGTGCTCTCCAGCGTGGCGGCAACGACGACACGCGCACCTGCGGCGACGGCCGCCGCCGCCATCGGGCGGTCACCGCGCAGTACCGGCACGCCGACACCGGCCCCGGCCGACTCCGCGACCGCGCCGATGGTCGAGCAGGTGCACAGCACCGCGCGGGCCCCTTCGGCGACGGCCTCCTCCAGCGCGTCCCGTACCGCGTCGGTCACCGCTTCCGGTCCCTCGCGGCGGGCCCTCGCGAGCAACTCCTGGTCGACGTAGTGCCGGAGGTCCAGGCCCTCGTGGTCCTCGTCGCGCAGGGCGTCGAAGACCGGGACGTGGGCGGGCGAGGTGTGGAGCAGGGCGAGCACGCGGGCGGGGCCTTTCCTTCTGGAACCGTTACCGATATCCGTCTAGAACCGGCCGGGATGCGCCGTCAGCCACTCCATCGCCGCCTTCTGCAGCGCGGGGTCCGCGGCCGGGGCCTCGTCGGGGTGGCGGGCCGCCCACTTCACGACGTACGGGCAGAGCGGGGCGACGACGATGCCCTCACGCGCGGCGATGCCGTACAACTCGCGGGCCAGGGAACCCGCGATGCCCTTTCCCTCGTGGGCCGGTTCCACGAGGGTGTGGACCGGGACGAGGGCGCGCTGGGGCGATTCGAGGACGAAGTACTCGATGTGGCCTACGACTTCGTCGCCGTCGCCGATCGCCTCCAGGCGGCCCGCCGCCCGGTCGTCGCGGATCTCGATCTCGCTCATGGGCCTTCTCCTGGTGTGATGGTCAGGCCGTGACGGCCTGCGGGCTGCGCGCCTGCTCCGAACCCGGCACCGGCTCGGACGGATCGGCACCCAGGCCCACGATCCGGTTGGCGGAGTCCACGTGCACGACCCGGGGCCGAAGCGCCCGCGCCTCGGCGTCGGACACCTGAGCGTAACTGATGATGATCACCAGGTCTCCGGGATGCACGAGGTGGGCGGCGGCCCCGTTGATCCCGATGACACCGGTGCCCCGCTCGCCCTCGATGACGTACGTCTCCAGGCGGGCGCCGTTGGTGATGTCGACGATGTGGACCAGCTCGCCGGGCAAGAGATCGGCGGCGTCCAGCAGTTCGGCGTCGATGGTGACGGAGCCGACGTAGTGCAGGTCGGCCTGGGTGACGGTGGCACGGTGGATCTTGGACTTGAACATGGTACGCAGCATCGGGGCGCTCCCACAAGTAGGCTCCCTGCCTGCGTTTTTGCAGGTCAAGGGCTGTTTCTTCACCCTACAACGAGTCGCATGTACGGGCAGCTTTCCCTGGGTTTTTCAGGACTCATGCTGACCACTTGCTGACTTTCCTGACACTTCGTCAGGCAGCTGAAGGGGCTTCACCTACTCGCGCGGACCCCACCGCGACGACGAGCCAAGCTTACGCAGCATCATCTGAAGGACGGCCGTGATCACCGCCACTCGGGTGGCCTGGACGGTAGTCAGGCGCGAAGGCCCTCGACCGGAAGTCGGGCCACGTGCTGCCAATGGGTCAGCTGGCCCAGCCCGCTTCTTCCACCTCGCAGGAGGAAGAGGTACCAGCAATTCCAGGAAACCTGTGCGCCGAGGCCGCGGGGCAAACTAGCGCTGGATCGCGGCTTAGCCAAACCGGCGCTTCTGACGACCATGTCTGCAACTCGTCCGGTGGCTCTTGGCACCGGACGGGGCTCAAGAACGTCAGAACTGACCTAGCGCAAAGCGCAAGCGCCGCCGCCATAGGGCTCAGGCCAGCCCCAAGGAGCCATCTTGCACGTGGAACCGCAGTCGCACCCCAGCCAGACCCGCACTGATATCGACTCGTCGCGCAGGCGAACTCGAAAATCCTCTACAAGCGAGCCGAAGTCTTCAAGTGGCTGGAGCAACAAAAGCTCTGCTAAGGGATGTTGAACTGCCCTCTGAGCTTCGAGGCAGTCCCGTAGTGGTGGTGTTCAGCGTGCGCGTCCCTGCGGTTGCCGCTGGAGGATCGGCTATTACTGATCGCAATGTACTGGCGAACGAATCTGGCGTTGCGGCAGGTGGCATCGTTGTTTCGGGGTCTCGAAATCGGCTGCCGACCGCATCCTCGCTCACCTGGCGCCCTCGCTGGCCATCTCGCTGACCCACCGCCCGCGCAAGCACACCGTCTGCCTCGTCGTACGCCGTCGACGGCACCCTGGTGCCCTCTCCACCTCCCCCTGCCAAGCGCTTCGGTCTTCGACTCCATCACCGGAGAGCTCATCAGGTGCAGGCCCAGACCGCCGCGCCTGGATCGGATCGCCAGCGCAGGGAGGGCATGAACGTGAAGTACAAGAAGACGACTAGGGGCGGGCTTGCGGTGAACATCATCGAGTGTTGACGTATAGGCTCTGACCAGCGCGTCCCTATCTTTCAGCGCTGTCAGGGCCTTCCCTGCTTACGCGGCGGAAAGTCCCTCAAAACTCCCTGGAATGTCCCTGGCCCGGGACGGGTTCCGAGGCCGGGAGAGAGGGCATCCGGCCAGGGAGCGCGCTTCCTTGAGCAGGCGCACCGCCCGGT
>Ga0307511_10003782_pt1 | contig 15490 bp, 13 predicted proteins | sample 13_EM_MG_FD_200266 | JGI IMG/M metagenome (GOLD analysis project Ga0307511, IMG submission 200266) | Populus trichocarpa ectomycorrhiza microbial communities from riparian zone in the Pacific Northwest, United States - 13_EM | ecosystem: Host-associated > Plants > Roots > Unclassified | place... | reverse complement strand
TACCTTTCCTTTATGTTTAGTTAGTGCTCCAAAACTCTGAACTTATATAAACTCTTGTATTAAGACAATTCAATTATATTATGAAGTTGATTTTGTTATTAATGCTGCGTTGAACTCTGATTGATTTAGGAGAAGTTTGTGTATAAGTTTGGGTTCGCATAGGTATGGAACCTCAGAGGGGAACCTTGCTTATGTGCCGGTCATGGATCTGGGAATCGGGTTGTGACACCATGCATGGTTTGACAAGTTTCGAACTACCTTGCTTCTGTTTTCCTTTCAAGAAAGCCAATATGACTATTCTTTATTCCTTTGCAAGACATCTGCTGGTATTGTTCTTTTTATGGTTTGTGTTGATGATATTGTTATCACACTTTGATTGATCATCTCCTACAGCATCTTCATGCCTCTTTTCATATGAAGGATCTTAGTCCTCTTACTTGCTTCTTGGGATTAGAAGCTCACACTACTTCTTCATACATCTTTCTCACTCAAGTATACACAAGATTTAATTACTTTGGCTAGTCTTCAAGATATTTCTTCAGTGGATACTACTTTAGAAGTCAACACGAAGTATCGTTGTGAGGAGGGTGATATTCTTTCTGATCCTACTATGTATCGTCAACTAGTGGGAAGCTTGAACTATTTGGCTATTACTTGGCCTGACATTTCCTTTGTTATCCAGCAGGTTAGCCAATTTATGCAGACTCCGTGTCATTTACACTTAGTTGTCGTTCATCATATCATTCGATATCTTCAAAGGTCTCCTAGTCGTAGATTGTTCTTCCTTATTGGCTCTCCTCTTCGTCTCATTGCTTATAGTGATGCTGATTAGGCCGGTTGTCCTGATACTCGTTGTTCTATCACTGGCTGGTGTCTCTTCTTTAAAGATTCTTTGATTTCTAGGAAGAGTAAAAAGTAGGCTTGTGTTTTGAAATATTCAACTGAATTTGAATATCGTACCATGTCTACTACTTGTTCTAAAATTAGTTGGCTTTGTGGGTTTTTTGTTGTGCTCGGTTTCTCCTAGTCTGATCGCACTCCTCTCCATGATGATAACACTAGTGCTATTTAGATTATAGTTAATCTTGTTTATCATGAGCGCACAAAGCATATTGAGATGAATTGTCACTCTATTCGATAAGCACTAGACACTAGTATCATTTCTCTTCCTCGTATTTCCAGTGACTTCCAGATTGTTGATATCTTTACAAAAGTCATGACTGGCTAACGCAATCAATTTCTTATTGGCAAATTAATGCTTCTTGATCGCTCTACATCATTTTGAGGAGAGATGTCAGACAAAGTATATTAAGGTATGATTAGCCTATCTATTTATGGAATGATTATAATTGTAAATATTTGTGAGTTGCCGTATATTTTAGCTTCCTAGGCAGAATCGATATAATTGTTGAGATTTAGCCGTTGGCTATATAATGAGTAGAACACTCACAAAGAGATCATCGAATATAACTGACAAGCAATGCTTCCAGATTTACCTTCTCTTTTGATTTTATAGACTATTGATGTACCTTTCAGTGCCTTATCAGAACAGATCCAATTGGATTTACAGACCGAAAAAGCTCTAGTGTTTATTACCTGTAGCCTCACCTGAGACTAACAGGATCCTAGCAAGTATTAACACAAGTTTAAACAGCTCAAGAGGTTGTAAAAAGCTGCTTATTATTACATGCACAAGCACAACTACAACCGATAATGTCGGTTAAAGACCGGCATTGGTTCAGTTTTAAATACTGTTCGTGTAATTTTCAATCTCCAAGGATATGACAGTCTGAGCCATCTGAGGTTCATTCATTGAAGGACTTGCATTCTCATTGAAAGAGAGTGCTGATTTTCCTAGCAAATGCTCTGTCTCTTCACTATTTTTCTGACCCCACAAGTCCTCATGGAGTGATGTTAGCCTAGAAAGCTCGTCAGATACTTCCTTCATGCTTGGCCTTTTCACACCACTGCTATTTACACATCTTTTTGCAAGCTCGGCAACCACTTCAATCTCCTCCAGCTCTTCTTCATCTGCCTCAAAATCTAAAATCTTAAAGAGATGATTGTTTTCTAATGATGAGATGAAGTCTTGAACTACGTTACGCTTCTCTCCAGACTTAGCGTTAGAGTTTGGCTTCTGTCCTGTCATAAGTTCCACAAGAACTACTCCGAAGCTGAAGACATCGCTCTTTACAGTTAAATTACCTGTCATGAGATACTCAGGATCCAGGTAGCCAAAAGTCCCCTGTATTTTTGTGGCTATATCCGTGTGGCCAGGTGAGATCAGCACTGAAGCTCCAAAATCGGCTATCTTTGCTGTTCCATCCTCATCCAAAAGTATGTTCACCGTCTTGACATCCCCGTGAATCATTGGAGGGTTTGCTAAAGAATGCAAATATTCAAGTGCAAGTGCAGTCTCAGCAGCTACTCTCAAACGGTCTGTCCACGTTCTCAACACTTGGGACTTCTTATCATGGATATGGTGGAAAAGAGTTCCATTTGAAATGAATTCATAAACTAGCAAAGGCACTTTGGTCTGCAAACACAGGCCTAATAGCTTGACCACATTCTTGTGATTGACTTGCAAAACCATGCCAATTTCATGCTGAAATTCCTCGTTCATTTGAGCCTTGTCTACTCCCTTAAACTTCTTCACTGCAAGTTGGGTATTATCTGGTAAAACTCCTTTGTAAACACAGCCAAAGCCTCCTTCGCCAAGTTTCTTATGATCATTGTAATTTTCGGTTGCTTTTGCCAGCTCTGCCTCACTGAAAATCCTTACTCGTTGATGCTTTAAAACCATGCCTCCATTTTCTCTAAAGTTTTTAACCTTTCTTAATTTCCTCAAAATTATATAGAGCAGCACACCGATGATCACAAGGGAAATAGTTCCTCCAGTAACTGCATCAAGAGATTCAATGGAAAGAAATGAACTGCCATGATGATCAACCTAGGGCAACTGGGAGTCTGGGAAGAAAACAATTGTTGATACAAACAGCACACTGCCGTGTTCTATAAGGTGCTAGAATAGTTAAAAAGCTGAATTCTTGTACTAAATTCTGAAAGTATAAGCAATTTTTGGAGGGCAGGCTCCCTGAAGTCCATTTTTGGTCAGTTTGGATGAATCCAGATTCCAACTTCATACTTCATAGACAAGCAAAATGCAATTATTTTGATTCTGAGGGGGCAGTCTCCCCTGAATCTATCTCAGGTCTAATTTCTCAGTTCTCACACTAGGAGGAGTTCATATAATTATTGTAAGTAACATATTATTAAGTCCACATATCCTATTGAGAATTTTATATAAAGAAGTGATTCTCCTGTGCTATGTTAAAAGAATCCAACATGGGGTTGCTAAAATCTGTAAGTGGGGAGAGAAATTAATCACAGGGTACGTGCAAATTTACCTGAAGCAATGGTGGCGATACCAAATCCTTGGCAACCTGTTTTACCATCACCGTGCATGCCCATTGGACAACTGCATGTGTAATTTCCAGGCGTGTTCTTGCACTTTCCTTTGCAAGGATACCTTTGTCGATCAGCACACTCGTCAATATCTGTTTGAGTATAGAAGCAGTAGAACCAGTAAACAAGACTTAAAAAAAATCAAAACAACGAATAAAGGACCCAACATATTATGTGTTGTGTACGATTTAATTGGAACAGTAGATTACCTTGACATCCTGGTGAAAGATAGGGGTTTCCTGTGAATCCATCTTTGCATGAACAACGATATCCTTGGCCATTCTTAGAGTAATTGCAGTTAGTATTATTGCGGCAAGCATATGAACTGGTATTCATTCCAGCCTGTTCACACGACTTTGTTTCGACGACCCATTCAATCACAGCATCTGAAGCATTTCCATCTGGCAAACCTGAGAGCTGCCAATCTGAAGCCTTGAAGGTTCTTTTGTCTGCTAAAAATGCATATCCACAAGGATTGAAATCTGAAACATTTATGTGGTTGTATATGGAGCTAGAGAGAATAGACAGAGACTTTAGGCCCTGGGGAATTGAGGTCTGACAGCATCCTGAACCTGAGCAAGAACTGTTATGGGCCAGGCTCACCATTTCATCGCATGAGGAGATACAAGCAGCTGCATATGTGACGTCAGCGTTACTGAAAAAACCCATAGTATCACAGCCTATAGCTGTGAACATGTTTCGGGTGTCTGAGAACATGTAGGGGCCCTGACCGAGATGGATAGAGAGATTAGTTTCCTTCATTTTTGCCCCTGACTGGTTGTAGCAGTCATATGCTGTGAAGATGCTGACAACCATTAAGCCTTCAAGAACTGATATACTGAGAACAGGAATATTAGCAAACCACAACTTCTCAGGACCATGACCATCACTCTGACTGCAATTTAGAAACAAGTACTGGTTTTCGGCGCAACTGGACTCATCAATACCGAAGGGATAGGGAACACTAACATTGCCACACTTGTCTCGGCAGCCAGGTTTCGAATCAGCTGCACTTTGATCCATTGCCGTTGCCACTGAACACAGTAGAAACAAAATCATTAGCCCAGGCACACACAACTTCAAAATCATCTTTTGCTTGTTCTAGATCAAAAGCATCAAGAAACCAAGAAATATAAACAAGGCCGACAATTAGGAATAAGTTTAAATCATTGCAACTTCTGAAACAAAACCTCGATCAGTACATTTATTTACTCGAAATCACAAGGTATTACCTTGACGACTTTGGTGTAATATTTTAGGCTGTTTAGGTGTACTGTCATTGTCTCAAAGTTTGAACAATTCAATTGAAGGAACATCATCCATCAGTTTGTGTATTATTCTATGAATTTGGAGTCATTAATCCCTAGTCAACCCGGCATCCGGAAATTTAGCGCGGAATACGTGTTTGCTTAGCGTCATAGTTAAGGATCGGTACTAGACTGGATCACTGCGAAAGATAAAAGATGTTGAATTTAAGGTATCATAAGAAGTTATTATTATTAAATTATAATAATTAAACCATTATGAAATTATAAAATATAAAGAATATATATGAGTTTGCAATATTATGAATACAAGTTATTTATTTCTTTGAAAACAATCTTCTTCTTCATTTTTCTCTTTTTTATAAACTTTGTTTAATAGCTTGTGTCGAGGAATGCATACATAGATAATATATTGGATATTTGGCAAATAAATTAAATTAACATCATTTGAAACATTCATCATTTTATGCCTCTTTTTTTTTAATTCGAAAGAGGCCTACACTAGATGTGTTGATCAGATCATTGCATTTGGTTAATTAATCAAATGATATTTATTTGATGCTGCAATTTTTTTATTTTTTAAGGTTTTCTGTTCTGGTTAATAGTAAATAGAATATATTCGGAGGTCATTTCCATGTTAAGATATATTTTTATAAAATAAATATTTTAGTAATTTTTAATTTTTTGCCAGACATTATTTATACTTTTTTTTGCCCTTCATCATGAGTTAAAATCATTAAAAAATGTTACCGGTTGGAACAGGAAACTCTGATTTTGATCAATAATCGAATACTAATGATGAATAATTTAATCTTCCACTTGATTCCCTTGCTAAGCTAGCAAGTACCAGATCGTTCAAGCTTATGTTGCTTCCATGCATGAATCGTGTGACTATGCAGGCAAGAAATGGGGTCAGAAATGGCAAGAAAGCCGGCTGTTTGGTTTCCTTTCTGCCTTCGTTATGTAGGCAAATAGCTGCGTGGTTTTTCTTCAAATTTTGAATTGGAAGCAAAAAAAAAAACTCCAATGCAGTACTATTAGTTTCATTATAATCCGTAATTATAGTCTTGTTTTTTTAGGTCTAATTAACTGCACAAATTTGAAAGATCAGAGATAGAAGATTTTTTTTTTCTTCAACCTTTTCCATCTCCGATAGAAGTTCTTTAATCAATTTTGTTAATTATTCAACTTATTACAAGAATAGAGTTAAAGAACCAAGAAACTTAAATTTTAAAAGAGGGGGCAATCCGAATTTGTTCTAGATAATGGCTTTTGGTGGATGCCAACACTGGACATGCATAAGACCTGCTTGCAGTATTTGTTTGTTTTGATGTCGCACAGACCTGTGTATTCGTATGCATGCATGACCGTGTTAGAGAGCAATTTGTTTGTGTGTGTGAACAATAGCAGTCTCCATGTAATGTTCACTAGTCTAGCTTGGAGGAGTTCTCGCTTCCGATTTTCCACTGTAAGTACCTCTCCACACTGTCCAGCCCACAAAGCTCCTTCACGGTTGGCATAATGGCAGGAACCTGGAAGTTGAATGCTGGCTGCTCTATACAACCCCATGAACGCATCTGTTTGCGGGCCTCTTTAATAGCTGCTTGTGCAGCGAAGTAAACTGAGGCTGCTAGGAGTAGTGGTGGCTCACCACAAGCTGCACAAAGCACATTCAATTCACTAATTTTGATCTATGTCAAACTATGCGAGCCTCTTCAACATGCATGGAGAAAATTATTTTGGACCTTACACATGCTCGAGAAAACATAAGAGTTGTACCTTTTGATGAAAGAACACGATTTTTGTGATGTCCACTGTTATGGATTTCAACATTGATCTGTTTCGGTATCGTGTCTATTGTAGGGATCTTATATGACCAAGTGCTGTCAGAAACCACTAATCCATCTGGGTTTGTGGTGTAATCTTCAAGCATAAGAAACCCGATTCCTTGGACAAAAGCTCCTTCAATCTGCAACCACCAAGTCTTCTTAAATAATTGGACTGTGAAGATAATCATTCATAAACATATTTTATTTTTGAAAATGTGTAGTAAATCCATACTCAGAACTGAACAGTAACGTATCTATAAAAGAAACTTTAATTCTCTAAAGGAATGGGATATGGCTGAAAGACATCCATACACATTTAAAGGGGGTAGTGCCTAGAAACAGATGCGGAAAAACATTATACTTTAGAATTGAGCTTTTGAGTTACTGGTATCCAGCTAACCTGTCCTAAATCCACAGCAGGGTTCAGACTTTTTCCGCAGTCATAGATAATATCTGACCTCAAAATTGTTGTTTCGCCAGTCAGAAGATTCACCTCCACCTGTTTCACAACAGCTTCAAATTAAATATTTGTAAAGATAATCAAGATGATGATGATGCGTTCTGCAAACTGTGATGATAATAAATTAACAATGACATACTTAATTTAATATTTCATGAAGCAAGTTTGAAAATGCAAGGTCTAGGTCTCTGATTATACATTAAGAAGCACAACTTTAGTTTCGAATCATGAACCAAAGAAAATCAAAAGGTGTTCTGGACAAACTTGCCTCACTGACTGCTGCACCGTAGTTTAAGTATTGCATGGAATTCAAGTCAGGGACAAAGAAAGAATTGGCTGACAAGTTCAGAGCTTCCAAATATGCCTGCATTTTGATTGAACATACAATGGATATTGTGAAGATCTTTTTTATCTAAAGGAGCACAAATAAAGAACATAAATTTCAATATTATGTCTCATAAAAGATCAGTTCACCCTGACCCAAACCTTTCTTCTCTTAGAAGGGAGCAACTGAACAACTTGGAAATTAATAGTCATTAAAGAGATAAGTTTAGATAATAAAAAAGTTCTTTATGTTGAAAGAAACAGAAAATAATACAAAAGAACCGCATTCACTTTATAATGTTTTCAAGAGCTGAATTTCTAAGAATGAAGTGGAAAAACAAATGTCAAGTATAATGTCTGAGAAGCATAGATAACTACCTGGGGTATGAGCATCTCCCATCTCACAGAACCCATCTGCACCTGCAACCTTTCCTTCAAAGGTGTTAGTCTCTCAACCAAGGTTTTACAGCAAAGTCTAACTGCTTCACAGCTTGATTCAGATGTAGTGCTACCAGACGTAAACCCTCCTTGAATTAAACTCAGCGTATCAGATTGTATCACCCGTATTTTATCCAAGAGTACTCCTTCTCCATCACATTTGATTGCATTGAGAGCAAATGCAGCCATCTGTTTTACCTTTGTCCAGAGCCCCTGGCCCAGCTCTATTCCTCCAACTTCAACAATAACAGACCCATCACTTAGAATGCCAACTTTCCCAGGAGTTGGTCTCACCATCACTTCATGCACAACAGGCACTCGAGAAATGCCTCTTTTCTTCCACACATTACTCCGATTAAACTCTTTTACCGCTTCAGTCCTTTGATTCAAGTTTGATGACATGGCTATCTTATCCCACATTGAAGTTAAAGAATACTCATGAGCTTCACCTGAAGAGACATAGAACATTTTAAGGCTGTCGTATGTATGGAGATTTATGCTTCTCACAGAATCAACATCCATGGAAAGGGTGGAGGCTACATGTTCTATTACAGCTTCCGCAATAAATGATGCTTGTGTCTCCCCAGGGCCCCGCATTGCTGATTTACTTGAATGGTTTGTTTTGCAAATCTTTATATCAAAAGATAAAGCACCCCAGTCATATTTCTTAAGAGCACCCAGCATGTTATGTGGCATGGCTGGACTTATATCTGGAGATATCCCTGCATTAATCAGTATATCGAGTTGTAAGGCTGTGATTTTCCCACTATATTTGAACCCTACACTGTAAGTTATTTCCATGGGATGCCTCCCTCCTGCCATTATCATGTCAGTCTTGCGATTGAGATACATCCTGACAGGTCGTTGTAAAGTGTGTGCTGCAAGTGCACATGCTGTTGCTACCTAAAACATCACCATGTTGTTAGTACTTGTACCAGTAGTTAACATAAAGAAGTGGACAATTAATTCACTCATTAAATAATGAAGAGGACCACACATCAATAAAGATCTTCAAAAGGTGCATATGTCTGGGGTGACTCAATGTTTGTGTTTGTGAGAGAGAGAAAGGTAACTATAAATTAGTAAGAACAAAGTATTCATCTCTTAACATTATTGAGATGGATGCATGTGAATGCAAAACTGGGTTGGTTAAGAAAAGAGTGTACTTATTGAAGGTTGAGGCGGCCCTGAGGATGAGAGATTGTTTCAGATGGTTAAGTGCTTGACCATGTCCATTATAATCTATGGATGAGCTAGTGTATTAAATGTGATTAGATTCTTGTAGTGAAGGCAAAGAGGAAAGTCATGAGGAAAATTATATTGGATGAAATGGCAGAAAAATCAGTGCCGTAAGAACTCAAAAGAAATTGTCTCAAAACATAACAAAATGAGAGAAGAGGATTCATAAACATAACCCTGTGAGTTGTCGCTATATAATATTTGCAACAGAATCTAGAGTGTATAGAAAGATACTCACAGGAATGGATTTTAAAGCCTTTCCACCGAAGCCTCCTCCAACCCTTCTTGTAATTACACGCACATTATGCTCAGGAAGACCAAGACATCTTGCAATTGTAGAATGTGAAAACTCAGGGCATTGACTGGAACTGTAAACCACCAAGCAGTTGTCTTCATCAGGCAAAGCAAGAGCACTCTGATTCTCCATATAGAAATAATATTGTGATCCAAGTTTCATCTGACATTATAATTCAGCAGAAAATTTGAAATGAATGCATATCCTAATAGCTGAAAGATGATACTAGAAGAAAAATAAGTCAGTTCACTAATTCACTTGTTTTTATGTCTTAAAGAGGAATATTTTCTTTCCTTCCCCTACCTTAGCAGAGAGAATCTTATGATCAGCTTCGGCCATTCCTTTTGATGCATCTCCAACTTCTTTAGGGTAGAAGAAAGGAGGGACCTCAAAAAAGCTAGATCTCTTAACAGCTTCTTCCAGTGTTAAAATAGGTGGTTCTAGATTTTCCATGTCATAATCTACCACGACTAGGTTTGATGCCACATCTGCATGTTTCTGTGTATCTGCAACCTATCAAAGTGAATTTATAGACCCGATCAGGCACTAATAGCCCCCATGATCCGGTAGCATACTTTAATAATGACTCTGTAACAACATCAACAGTAAATTAAAAAAAATAAAAAAAAATAAAAAGATATATTACAGATTACCACTAAAGCAATACGCTCTCCAGCATACCGAGTCATCTCATCAGCAAACAAAGGTTCGGCACCAAAAATGGATTTAGAACCTATGTTCTCCCCATCTTTCGGAATATCTTTGAAACAGATAAGTGCAGCAACCCCAAATGGTAGTGATTTAGACTTGAATTTTATACTTTTGACCTTAGCAAAAGGCTTTGTACTATAAATGAATGCTCCATATAGACAATTCATCGGAGAGGGAATGTCATCCACAAAAATAGCCTCACCTGCAGAAGTGATAGGATGAGTAAGTTTTGTATCTTGCTTCTTGAAAATTTGCAGCTAGAAATCAATGCAGATGTTTAAATATGAAGTAGATCAAACCAACACAAACAATTTCACAAATTTAAAATGTTTGCTGGCACAGGAGCAGAGAGATAACAAATACAAACCAGAAGCTTGAAGGGCAGCTCCGGATTTTTTCACTGGCTCACCAACAGGATGATACTCCTTGGTTACTTCAAACACGTGTTTTGATAATGACAGCAAAGTTGGGACTTTAACATGATCAAGCTGGTCGTGTTTCTGTTTTACTTCGTCAACAGTGAATATTGCTGCACTACCATAGTTATCCAACCAATGGTTAGAAATTTTAGCAACATTGTCTATTAAGGGACCAAGAAAGTCAAATAAAAAACCAACAGCCAGGCTTGACCTATACGCAGAGCTTGTTGTGCCATCTTCAGGTACCACAGAGGCTCCAACTAATTTAATACTCTCATACAGAACATCTAGAGTTAATTTTTTTCCTGTTAAAAATTCCTCAACTTCCCTTGCTCTAATTGAATGTCTGGTTCCATAGGCACCAAAAGCCAACATGCATTTGTTTAGAGTAATTGCCCCGGAAGATTTCCAGCGACAAACTTCAGCCAAAAAAGCAGCATTTAAATAGGGCAAGGCATTCCCAAGAGGTCGGGGTGCAGCTCGATAGGTTTCAAAGAGCATCTTGCAATCCTTTTCAGAAGAATCATTCTTAATTGGTTCCCATTTTGGGATTTTAACACTTGTAAGTATACTTTCTGAATCCAGTGGAGGCCTTTCCAGAAAATCCTCCAAGGAAAGCTTTTCATGCATGGTATCAGTTATTATATTCACAAATGAACCAGCTGCAAGAAGTATCGTTGCAATATCTGAAGGAAAACAATTCTTCTGTGCCATCATTAAATTCCCCCCCACACTACCTGTATTTCGAACAAATTGAGTGGCTATTTTTTCCATTTGGACTGCGATTTTTTTGAACACCATCTCACTTTCTGATAGAAACTCGCCATTACTCTCTGTCTTCAAAGCTTTGATGGCTTTAGAAATAGTAACAGTTGCCCCAATTTCAATCCCTGTATGATCTTTCCCAATAATTGAAAGCTCAGGAACATAGCAGAGATTAATGTAATTGTCGTAGTGTTGTAGATCCTTATAGTAACCCATACCTGTGTTACCAGCCACTAGTTTGATCCTGGCCCCGTTGTTGCCTTTAATGGCTTTTAATAGGCTCTGGAGCTCCTTAACACTGACAGGATTGTACCAAGAGGACTTTTGAGAATCCAAAAGAAAGGAAGATTTGATTTCACATTTAAGAAATTCAGGGAAAGTACAAATCTCGTTATTATGGTCATATGAAGGTAACCTACTTATCTTTACATCTGGACTTTCTCCCTTCTTCCAGAAACAATTTAATCCCAAATCCTCCATATCAACATCAGCTGCAAAACTTTTGCATGCATCTGCAATGGATCGATACCCGGTACAGCGACAAAGGTTTCCTGCGATAGCCTTTTCAGCTTCAACAGCTGTCAACTTGGAGAATCCTGGAGAGGGTTTCGGCCTATCAGTCTTTTCAGCATTAACCAGGGCCCCAAAGAGTGAAATGCACATTCCAGGAGTACAAAAGCCACATTGAGAAGAATGGAAGCCAGCAAACCTTTGGTGAATTGAGTGGAACCCATCTTTGCTATTCCCAAGGCCTTCAGTCGTTGTAATCGCGCATCCATTTACACTGCAAAGCAGTGTCAGACATGAGCTTACTGTAATATCTTCAACTTGATCGATCACAGGATCATACTTGGAGAGTAGAACAATACAAGCACCACAACCACCTAAAAACCATAAATTTGAAAACATATTGAGAAGCCATATAACTTTCAAATACTTTAATTCCACTCAAGTAATCGATGTTCTGACATGAACTAACAGATTCATCTTTATCCTCCATTTGGTTGCTGTGAAAACCCAAGCAGACTTACAATAAGTGATTGAGTTTGAAATTTACGGCATGCAAAATCTAATAGGCCAAGTGGTTTGTCTTTTTTTTATTTTCTTCTCATTTCCTAGAGAGAAGAATGAGAAAGTATTTATCTACTGAAACAAGCAAGAAATACCACCAAATCGCAAACAAGAATATGAACAATACAACAATTGCAACACAGGAAAACTCAAGAACCAAAGATGAAGTTGATTCAAAAGATTTTATAACAGCAGCAAGCATTCTGAAAACAAAGTTCCAAGCTTTGTATGCATTCACATAACTTGCAAGCTTGAAAAATCCAGATGATTGAGTGTAATAAATTTTGGCTGTGGCCATGTCTTAAATAGTGATAATAGTACAAGACTTGAGATTTTTAGTATTCTCTCCCTATGTTCTCTCAGAGATCTACATGAATCTACAGCAAACAAACAAGAATCGAAACCATGGAAAACGAATCAACCCATTAAGGAAATCTTCTCAATTACAAATAAACTAACAAGCAAACCCATTTCCTCAAAAGTATCAACAGTTCATAAGTCAAGAACATTCTAATCACAGCTGCAACCACAGTAAAAAAATCAGGCAACAAAGTAAACATTAGTACAATATAATTCAGCATTCAAAGTAAGAAAATTCCACATGCATATAAGCAAAACATGATGTTAAAATCCCAGATTGAAACCCAACAGTGCCTCACTTATCAAATCTGTTAGCAATGTAGGACAAGACGTGCTCTTATGGGTAAAGAAAGAAACAGAAAGAAACAGAAAGAAAGATGATACCTTCACCGCAACCAAGCTTGACACCCTTGAAAGGGGTCTGTGTACGCAAGAATTCAAGCAAAGTCATTGAAGGGTCAACACTTGAAAGCTCAAACCTTTGTCCATTAACAGCAAAAACCAGACTTTTCGTTTCTCTTTCTATCTGCTCCTCTTCCATTTTTTGAGACTGTGTTTTTTGTGTCTGCGTCAGTTCGTGAGGTAGACACATAAAAGACAGCGAGCGCATAAGAAGCTGGCTGACTAGCTCACTGTCCTTTTAGAAACACTGAAATTTTAAGGCCCGTTTGTTTGGCGGCGTAAAGTATTTTCTTTTGAAAATAAATTTATGAAAAGTATATTATCATTTATGTACAGTAATATAAGTTGGAAAATATTTTTTTAATATTGTGTTATAGAATAAAAAATAAATTTAAAAATAACTTATTAATAATTTTTTTAAAACTTTATTAAAAAAATAGAGACCAAAACTCACATATAAAAATATTGAATAACAATGAAATTGAAAAAAATTAATTTTATAAATTATTTTAAATAAAAATAAATAGTAATTAAAAGAATAAAAACCAAATCATACACATAAAAAAATTGAAAGATAATGAAAATAAAAAAAATTAATTCCATAAATTATTTCAAATAAAATAAATAACAATAAAATGAATATTAACCAAATATGATAGATAAAAAAATTAAATTATAATAAAAAATAAAAAATAAAAAAAAAATATATGGATCAAAATTAGTATAAAAATCAAGTTAAATCAAATTCTAATTGATTAAATTGAAGAAAAAAATCAAAACAATATATATATATATATATATATATATATCAGCAATCAAAAGATTAAGTACTAACATTGATATAATTAACAAATAACAAGATATTTTTTAATTTTTTACAATATCTGAAAAGTGTTTTCCACCTAAAATAAAAAAAATCTGAAAACTAAGTCAAATTTTTCTTTAACTGAAAAATATTTTTCATTGAATTTTTTTAAAAATAAACAAATACAAGAAAGTAAATTTATTAAGAAATCTTGGATAAAAATATTATTTAAAATTCTTGATTTCATCCTTAACACTTAATTTTCTTTATAATTGATTATTATATTGATTCAAATCATCCAAAATATATTATTTCTATATATTTTTCTCATCAGAATTAATAATGGGTGCAAAATTTAAATAATTTTAATTATTCAAATTATTCAAGTTGTAATTCAAATAAATTTTATTTCTTTGAATCTAGATTTTATAATAAAAAAAATCTAAATAATAATAAAAATCTCCAAATAATAATCTTTTACTTGAATAGGTCACAATCAAACTACAACATAAAAGCTTTATATTATGTTTTAATATTATAACATCAATATTCATTTTCATTGTTATTAAATTCGGAATGGATTGGCTAATTAACTTGGAATTTGAACTAATTTAAATTTATGAAAAAATAAAAAAAATAACTTAATAGGACTCAATCAAAACTTAAATTGACTTGTGCATAACCTAATCGAGAACAAAACGATCACTGGTGAAGATTCGAAGGATAATACTGCTCTCACGAACTGGCCAATAACAGTCAGTCAAGGGAATTTTGTGGGGACAGTGATGGGTGCCTGTGTGCACCAGGACAAAAATGACAATAAAGGTATAATTGATGGTGCTGCTGGGCTAGGGACTGGTGGCTTTTTATAATAATATGGTGGCCATCAAGTTGGATGGGTTCACACTTCACTGCACTTGTTGCAACCGACTAGGAGAGAATAAAAATATCGAAAAAACTGAACTGAATTGCATCTAAATAAAAAATAAAAAAAAAAAGAGATTAAACTGAAAAAAAACCGAGTTAAATCGAACTAAATCAGTTTGAACTGGTTTTTGTTTTAAAAAATTAAACCGAACCGAAACCAGTCTGTTTGAACCAGTTTCAGTTCGGTTTTGGTTTTTTTAAAAAAATAAATTTGGTTTTGTTACTTTTTTTTTATAAAAACCAAACCAAACCGAAAATAATCACCTCTACTACCAATGAAGAGATTTTATTGTACTTTATTTTATTAAAATTAATTATTTTTATGATTTTGAATTGTTTTGATTTATTAATATTAAAAATAAATTTAAAAAAATATATATTATTTTAATAAATTTTTAAATAAAAAATATTTTAAAAAACACTTACCCATCGATCAATAAAATGAAAAAAAAAGTATGCAATAACTAAAGCGAAAAGCAAAAGAGACGTGAGCTATAGCACAAAGCAGTGGGGTAGATTGTCAAGAAAATTACTTGTAACGAATCTGATTAGTTTTTTTTTTTTTTTTATGTCTGATATATAGTTTTAGCAAAATTGGAATTCAATTCCTTTACTTCAAGATTTCAGGAAAATGTCAACAGCCAATTGACTTCCTAAAAAATTCAATTTTTTTTATATAAATTTTTTTTTTTTTTTGTATTTTGGATCGTTTTGA
>Ga0307511_10003781_pt1 | contig 15490 bp, 24 predicted proteins | sample 13_EM_MG_FD_200266 | JGI IMG/M metagenome (GOLD analysis project Ga0307511, IMG submission 200266) | Populus trichocarpa ectomycorrhiza microbial communities from riparian zone in the Pacific Northwest, United States - 13_EM | ecosystem: Host-associated > Plants > Roots > Unclassified | place... | reverse complement strand
GTGAGTTTTTTTCTGCATTCATGTGGGATTTCAACGACGAATGCACATGAAAAAACGCCCGGCTGACCGACATGGGACCAGGGCTTGACCGGATTACACAGAGTTGCCCCATATGGGTCAAGATTCCTCCGTCGGGAGAGATCGGATCACATCAGTGGTTGCCCGGGACTTTTTTTTTTATCAGATAAGAAACTTGTCGGTGTTGCTGTTACAGTGCCCCATTGCGCTGCGCCCGCTACCGATTTACGTTTCCGGTCCAGCCCTACCTCCCCTCCCCTTACCTAGCTCGCCTCCCAATGCACCAGCCAACAAAGACCATTGTAGTCCTCGGCGCATCATACGCTGGCAAGCCCCAAATCCGCCACGTGTACCGTATTCACCCGGCTTACACTACCTCAAACCCCCCATAGGTCACAGAGCGGTTCACCAGCTCGTGGAAAAACTCCCCCAGGACTGGAGAGTCCTCGTCATTGAACGAAACACGTACGTATTACTCTTCCCCTCATCCCCTGCACGTTGTGTATTCACTTGGACGCCCTAGACACTTCAACCGTGAGTCAATCGCATTTGAATGACTTTTTTTTACCCTTCTTTTGATCTCGGGGCCCTAACTCAATTCGACAACTACTAGACTTGTATACCCTACCACGTCTGGCTGTGTTGCGAGGCCATGAGCACAAAGCTTGTGGGTGACATCCAAGAAACCTTAACTGCGGTCTGACAAATGACTTGTTGGTTTAGTCATACCGTACACGAAGCTGTTCAAGCCAAAGGCCTGCCCTGGCTGCGCTCCTGCTACCGACCTACCGGAGCCGGTCCAGTGCCACGATTTCATTCACGCCAACGTCACGTCCGTGGAGGCCCATCGGGTCAACTTCACCAGACTATCCACCCGCCCTTGTGACGTGGACGCTCCCTCATACGTGGACTTCGACTACCTTGTCTACGCCCTCGGTTCACACCTTCCTGCCCCTATAAACATCTGGTCGCCTAGCCGATCCATCGGTCCCGGAGTGAGTTCTCCCCACCGGATCGAGCTTTCGGAGCTCACCTAGTGTTCCAGACGCCGAATCCCTCACAGGAGTCCCTCCTGTTGGACGACGAGCATGACGGTTCCAAGAACAAGTCACGACAGTGGCTGCGGACAGCCCACCACAGAATAAAGGCCGCCACTTCAGTGCTTGTCGTCGGTGGCGGTGCCCTCGGTGTCCGTGAGTGCAAGTGATCTGCCTGTCGCTGCAGGCCCTGACCTTTCTACAGAGTTTGCGACTGATATAGCAGACGTATACCCAAACAAAGAAGTTGCCCTTGTCCACTCACGAGACCAGCTGCTGCCCCGCTTTGACAAATGGATGCACGACGCAGGTACTATTCTCTTATGACCCCTCCCACCCGCTTGGTTACTTACGGGCTGCATGCGCTAGTCATGGACCGGCTCCGCGAGATGAACGTCCGGACTCTGCTCAATACCAGAATAGACATGGACTCCCTCAAGACCCCCCCCTCCAGCCCGTACACATGCGGCACACCGACGGTCGGAAGTGCCAGCACTCCTGATCTTTCGCCAGCCTTCTCAACCCCTGACCTGTCAGAGAGCCCATGCTCCACTCCTCCCCCCGCTTCTCCATACATTTCCTCTTTTATCCTACCACCCCCAGAGGATCCCTGCGCCACGATCAGGACGACGGATGGTAGGGAGATCAGCGCAGACCTAATCGTGCGGACCCCTGCAGTTTTCCATCGATTCTTGACCCTTACGTTCTCTGTAGCTCTTCTGTACAGGCCAGCAACACAACACCTCGTTCTTGGAAACGCTGTCACCCAAGTCAATTAACCACGAGAGTGGGTCAGCGGCGCACGTCACGCCTTCCCTCCAACTTGGGATTAGGGCGGATAATGGAGAGGTCCTTCCCTCCGAGTACCCGCACGTTTTCGTCATCGGGGACGCAGCCGACGCTTTTGGGGCCCTAAAATCTGGCAGCGCGGCTTGGGGCCAGGTAAGCGACCCACCGCACGCTTCTGGTAGTACATTTACCGATGCTCCTTCGTTAGGCGGAGCACGCCGTTAGGAATATCGTCCGGCTGATCGAAGGACGAGACTCCGAGCTAGAGGCGTATACTGCACCTCCAGTGGGAATCAAGGTTTCGTTGGGTATAGTGAGCCTCTTCCGTACCAGAGTTTCTTCGGCCTTGGCGCTGATCCGCTTCGGAACTCCCAGAAACACGCTGCCCACCAAACAAACAGGCGAACCTTCGAAAAGAAGGAGAACTGCTGTGAGACCCTGGGAATCAACAACATGTGGAAGCGGCGAGGTTTGTCATTGGATGACATGACCGTCTGAAACACCTACCATCCCTCCCCTGGACCGGGAGGAGCATTTGCTTTGGGGGCCGATCTAATATATGAACGTGGACTCATCGATAATCTTGTTTCAAACATTCTCAACTAGCATTTTTAACCGCCTTCTCGTATCTGTTTTCGGGATGTAGTGGGACTAAGTGTATTTCGTACTAATTTTTAACAATAGATCTTGTTTTGCGAGGGCCAAGGGTTTGAGTTTGGGGAACTGGATGTCCTGGCGTTACCCGGATGTATTTTGTTCAAGCATGCACGGGCAGAGGCGAATCGGACCGCCCAGTCGATGGTCCGGGAACCTATCCGATCTCTTCGTCCTTTGGCTCTCTCATCACCACACTGGCAAATCCCTTTTGAATTGGTTCCTTCTTCTGCTTTTCACACCTGGAGCCCAAGTTCACACACACCCGAAGTACGGCCCCGGATTAACGAGACCACCAATGTCGGACAAGTCGGCTAGGGGTTACAGTACATTATAATCCGTGTTAAGATTATAAGGTCTCAGCCTGGGCGCGTTGACAAGACTGGCACGTCTTCGTGTGCCTGCCATAGACTCTGACACCGAACCCCTTCCCACAGAGATAGAGCGAGGGCACGCCTTCCCTTCTCCGGCCGGACGCCGTTTCACTGCCTTGGGTCCCTCGGCTAAACACCCCACGAGCCGACATCCCCATCAACCACACACAGCCTGGTTCACATGAACTTTGTCTTTTAATGAACGGGGATCAAACGATGGACCGCTCGACTCTCCGGCCGTATATAACGAAGGCACTGACACACCTCTGTAACGCCCCTTAGCTCACGTACTGGCAACGCATTCCCGTCACGAAAGATGTCCTTTAGACTGTGCTCTTACCCTGTGACCTCGAACGCTGACATGACCGGCATCGCTGCGCTGTGGCAAGTGAGTCTTGTTCTCACCGTGGGTACTCATCCCTGGACTCCGAACTGACTGACTCCAGACGTCGTCGTCAGCATTTGCTCGCGTAGGTTTAAGAGCTCGCTCGGATCTCGCATCGGATATTGAATTAACATTCGCATTGCTTCTAGGAATCCAAGTGACTTGGTCTCGTGAGGACATCGATACCGGAATCAAAACCTCTATCTTCCAATCCTACTCCATCCTCCTTTCGACGTTGTTTACTATTAATCGCCCTCAGCTGTCCGTCTGCGACGTACGATACGCACTACTTATCACCGCGCACCCTGTCGCGGTGTACCTGATGATCTCCTCTTTCTGCGACCTTCTCGGGATGAAGACCTGTCTCTACAAGAGGATTCGATCCAATCGCCGCACCACTTGTGCACTCGGGGTGCTGATTATGCCCCTTTGGCTTGCGCTGAGCCTTACCAGCTGGTTATCAAGACGGGCGTTCGACGGCAGCGAACAGCTGGGAGGTTTACCGTTCCGGGGGTGGTTTGTGTTCATTCTGTATTACATCGCCCTCATGCTCGCCCAACAAGTCACGTTTATCATCCCGTTACCAATTTTCATTCTCTGTCTGTTCAGGAGGCTGCCCCAGGTGAAGGCGAATTTCCAAGCTTCTTGGAAAGGAGCACCTGGACCATGGGGGAGGCTGCGCTCGGCACGGACGTTTGCGGGGTGCGCGTGGTACGTATATTTCTGTCGTTGTGGGTGTCCGATTAGCCAAATCTAACGCGACTAGGCGTATCGTCGACCACAACCATAAGTGGCTTACATACACCTGGTTCGCGTCGATGGACTGCTTATGGGCGGTCTTCATCCTCCGCTGCGCAGTAGGTATGTCCCGGGACTCATACGTGTTGTCTTACGGTCAGGTATGACCGGCGTTACTTTGCTGACGGTCGGATGTGCATTGAATATTCACGTGTCTAGCTATTGTCACTGTTTTCTACAATCCCCACATTTATCTCAACGGCCAGGCTCGTCTGGGGCAACCGTCGGAACCTGAATACCTTGACCAGGCGTTTTCCGAGATTGTTTTTGGCTGAGATGAATTACCTCATACTCGGCACTGAACCAGATCCTCCCACCCAGTGTGGTCCCATTCCCTCCGACGTCATTCCGTACGGGGATAAGCCTACCATGAACGTGTTGTTCGACAGAATGATCCCTTGCCTCCAATTGGCTCGTCCGTCTCCGCTTTTGCCGGAGTGGGATTCTGCCATGCGACGCAGGGGGGAAGATGGGGGTGAGGACGCTGGATCTATTGGCAGTGCGGCGCCAGAGGATACTTTTTGTGAAGCAGTCTAGTGATGGTGGCGTACTCGAGACACGGTGCGCCGCGCGTTACTATCCGGTTCCTTGGGTATCCTGACCATTTACCTGCAGCGCGTGTTACACGTATGCTTTCCCTGATACTACTAGTACTCGCTGGGACGAAGCCCCATGTATAATGCATGTTATACTTCATAAGCAGGTTTTCAACCGTCCAGAACAATCTACTATAATGCGGCTGGTCTGAAGACGGGCCCTCAGCAAGCCCGATGCGTCATGTTCGCGGGCGGGAATAGGCATTCGAGAGAAATTTGGTGTGGTCAACCATGTCCGATTACAATCAGCCTGTCCCCCAATCCGGTCTGGAACACGATTCCTGACGTCCTCTCGTCACCAAAGGTGTTGGGTTAAGGGGACAACTCGTGATGGGCTGACACGGTACTCAGCTCGCCTCAACACTCATGCGCTCTATACGATGCTTTGAGACCCCCATTTCCTGGAACACAAGTGCTAGTGGGCGCCTGGTCTCACCATCAGCTTGCTAATGGATTACTAATCTAATGGCATTTCTAGGCTTCAGGCCTCACAGACACGAAATGGTTTTAAACCATCGCTGGAGTTACGACCAGAGTAATGTCATCCATCCAAGAGGTTTCAATGTTCACATTTCCGGGTATTGTGTTTGGGGCCTTGAGGGGCTGACGAGTCCGAGTTGAGTACTCGAAGTCCCTCACGCTCCCACCCCCTTGCACGCGGCCACTCCTTTATCCGACATTTGCCAGCGTCCGATCTAAATTCGTTCTTCATATCTCCTTTCCCCGGATCAGATCGTGTCGACGGCAAGCTTACATCGGAACCGATTCACATTCGAGCCGGTTCTTCTTTCTGCCTAACGCGCCTCACAACGCCACATATCCTTGAAGCACAGCCCTGACCTTGTTGTATTCCTGGTACCATGAGGCTGCCCCGTTGCGCACTCCCCGGTCATATATAACGGGGGTACTGGGCAACATGCTCCTCTTATGAAAGATTCCTCCGAGCCGTGCGATTCAGATGGTTATGCCATCTTGAATCCTGACATGACTGGCCTTGCAGTTGCCATAACGAGTGAGTCCTGGTCCCCTCGCGATTGCTTACCCTGGACTCTAAACTGATTCCAGATGTCGTTGTCAATTTTTGCTCGCGTGGGTATCAGCGCTTACCAGGATCTCGCCTTGGGTAAAGAATCAACATTAACCTTCGCTTTGCTTCTGACTTAGGAATCTTGGTGACTTGGCCCCCTGCGGGCATTGATGCAGGAGTCAAAGCCTCTCTCATTCAGGCCTAACCCATCCTTCTCTGTACGCTGTTGACTGTCAGTCCCTCCGTCTGCGACCTTTTCTGGATAAGGACCAGCATCTACAAGAGGGTCCAGTCCCACCGCCGCACCACTCGTGCCTTCGCCCTCGTGTTATCAGACCGGGCGTTCAACTGTGGGCAATATCACGACCCAGTGACGTTCCAGTAGTGGGTTTATCATCATGTATTTTGGCCTAGCATACGAGGCGAATCGAACCGCCCAGTCGATGGTCCGTGGCGGAACCTATCCGATCTCCTCGTCCTCTGGTCTCTCAGCATCGTGTTGGTAAAGCCCTTTTGAGTTGGTTCCTCCTTCTGCTTTTCACACTTGGAGCCCAAGTTCACACACCCATGAAGCACAGCCCCGGATTCCTTGTACAACGAGGCCACCGATGTCGGACGAGTTGGCTGGGGGCACAGTACATTATAATCCACGTTAAGGTGATAAGGTCTCAACCTGGGCGTGTCGACGAGACTGACACGTCTTCGCATGTTTGCCATAGACCCTGACACCGAAGCCCTCCCCACAGAGAATGAGCGAGGGCACACTTTCCCTTCTCCGGCCGGACACCGTTTCACTGCCTTGGGGGCGTACTAAGATGACTATCCCTTGGCTGAACACCCCATGAGCCGACATCCCCATTGACCACATACAGCCTGGTTCACATGAACTTTATCTCTGAATAAACTGGGATCAAACGATGGACCGCTCGACTCTCCGGCCGTATATAACGAGGGCACTGGTACACCTCTGTAACGCCCCCTGGTTCACGTACTGGGAACCTTACTCTGTGACCCCGAACGCTGATGTGACTGGCATTGCGGTCGCTGTGACAAGCGAGTCCTGTTGGGCCTGTGCTCCCCCGTCCCCACTAAACAAAAAGATGCGAATCAGTCGACCGAGGCTCGGCAGGCGACTCGACGGATGATGCATGATGGATAACATCGAACGAACCCAATATTCGCCACAGACCAAGTTCGACGGCGCCTCCACCCAGATCAGCTTCGACGTCGTCTCCGATAACGGCAATCTTCCCGGCCATTCCTGGATTCTACTGCGGGTACTCATCCCTGGACTCCGAACTGACTGACTCCAGACGTCGTCGTCAGGATTTTCTCGCGTGGACGTAGCGAGAACATGAGGTGTGATTAGTATGATAACTAGTCTTTCCGAGGTGTCCAAAATGTGGACTCGTCAAACCCATTCTGTGAGGGCGGAATCGTCTCAGCTGCAATTCACACCGAACAAACCGAAGCACACAAGTGATATTCGCGACCAAGCAACCCTCATTCACGCTGGCTATATGGATCCCCGGGACGCCATCATCATTTCGCGAACATCGAAGTCACGCAGGGCAATCATACAATTGAGTGAGGTACTTCTCAAAATCTGACTGGGAAGGAATTGGATTCCTTGGCGCCCCGACAGCTATTGCAAGAATTCTACTGAACCAGTCATACCCAAACCTTTCGCATACCCCTCAAACAGCGCCTCGAACATCTTCCTCCTGTTCGGTGGAACATACAACGCACCCTCCATCTCGCCCTCCCTGCTTACCCACACCCCATCAACAAATTTCGGGTTCGGTGACATAAGCTGTACGTAGCGAAAAGATGAGGGGTGAGTTATATGATACCTGATCTTCCCGGGGTAGCCGAAATGTGGATCCTTGAAGCCGACGGCCCTGCAACCGCGGAATCGTCTCAGCTGCGATTCATACCGAACAAACCGGAGCTCACCCCCAAGTGATATTCACGACCAAGGAAGCCTCATTTACGTTGGTCATATCCTGGCCTTTCTTGTCCCATGCAACTTGTGACTGGATCTTGGCCGCAGATGCGGCCAGGTCCATAACCAACTTGGGATCCTTCAACTTCGCCATCCCCTTGCGTATATCGGCAGCATGGGCCGCTATAGTGTCGCGAGGGTCAGCCCCTTTCGGCGCTTGCAACTCCACAGGGAACCAAATGAGTGCGTTGGCCACTGCGTTGACCGGGTATATACCCAATCCGCGGTGCTATGCAGAAATTAGTCGAGTTGCAGGAGAGGTGGCGAACGAGCGCACATCGATCGCATATGTGATGGTGTCGATGGGCTTGGATTTGGGCTCCACCTCCGACAGACACTGTACAAGCAATCCCACTACCATATCCACCCTCGTTACCCTCGGCTGTCCCGTCCTCTTCGCCACATAACTGCGGATCTCAGTGAGTTGTGCGGCCGTCAACCTAAACGCGACGAACTCCATCGCCTTCCTCTCGGGACATTCCCACGGAAGTGGGGCGGTGAGGTCGTAGCAGCGGTGCGTTGGTGAGGGAGGCTTTGATGGTTCCGGGAATTTGATCGCTTTTGGTTCGAAGTAAGGTGGAGGATCGATCGGTTCGAGACCCTGGTAAAATTGAGAAATTTGCTTCGTGAACATCATGCCGCCATATCCAGCAACTGAAGTCATCTCGGTCAGCACACCGGCAGGAACTTGGAGGGTCGAGAAGGAACGCACCCAACGCGTGGCAGTAGGACGCTCCAATCGAAGTGGAATTCAACTTCATGTACCGGATGATCGTCATCCGGAACAAGGGCTCATCCGACTCTCCCTCTGTGTTGACGATCGCTGCAACGTTCACGGGCTTCGCAAAGAGCCTGGGAGACTGTACGACGAGGTCCGTGGGGGAGATCTCGTCCGCCTGGCTGTCGATGAGTGATACCGGGATGCCCGAATTCGTCAACCGAATCTACGTCCCGTGGTTAACTCCAGTCAGGGGAAGTAGACAAAGGTATACCTTCCAGGGTGCGTCTAGTGTATCCGGTCTCACCAGTCTCCCCGCAAGGTGCGGAAAGCTCGACAATGCCTTGCTCAGGGCGACGTTGAACCTCTCGATGTCCAGGATCTCTGGAACTACGTGGGTAATCGAAGCCTATCACAGGGCCAGGAGTTAGCGTAGTCCCGGGGTGTATCGTGTAGAGTGGCGGCCTTACTGCCCACGACAAGAGGAGTTCGGTCGGTGTTATTTCGTGATATTCCTTGTGGCTCAGAATGGTTGGTTCCCTGGGTTTGACGAGATATACCGGCATTTCGAGACCGTGGTTTTAGGAAGATTCGTGTGCGGCGACAGAGAACGAGAGTTGGTTACCTTGGCTGATCCGTGACAATATATAGGTGGTGGTACTGGAACCGTATCTTTCTCTGCCCACATCCATATTCTGCAAACACGGTCTGGCGCAGGGAAGGTGGCCGCGAGAGCAATACTTCCTGGAGCCCAGTAGTTCCATTGGTGGATCTGACTGAGCAGGGAACCCTACATGGACGTTCGTGGGCTCGCCGATTCGGTTGGCTTTTCCGGATTTAGATCGCCCTACTGGCTTTGAAGGTCGTCGAAAGCCCATTCGCATATCCCCTGATATCGGAATCATGCGAATTTGAGAAACGTGGGCGGCCCAATTAGATGCAACAGTCAAGCGTTTCAAGGTCACAGGTGGAGGAAGGAGGGCGGTTTTGTCCATGACGAAACGTGCCAACCTCCCAGCCAACGAATGACTCCGGTCCGAGCCGACCGACCCGATTTCAATTGACGGGTCATATGGAATGGGCCGTGCCCGCGGTGGAATGCAGGCGGCTGTCAGGTCGGCTCGCAGCGAGAACGTGTTTACCCCTTACAAAACCACATCTGTTGCTGAAAGGAAAAATTTCCAGGGTAAGGCCGCTTTTGAAACGGGCGCCTCGAGGGTCACAATGAACGCGCTGTTCCTCAGGGTGCCAGAGACGCATGCCCCGACACTGCAGATCGGCGGGCATCGCGTCCGGCCTCGTCAGGAAAATCTAGAGCTACAGGTGCGCTTGATCACTGAGGGTCGGCCCTCGTATATGCGCTTCCAAGCCATTCGGAGCGATTCCATGCGCTTCCGATCCATGGAAACGCATCGATATGCTCCTTCGAAATTTCGTTCATTGTACAATCAAATAAATTACTGCTTCTTCCAAGCACGAGCGCCACCCGCTACCAGCGCATGCAGAGTAAGCCAGCGAGAAAAAAGGCATTGGATCGCGATTCTACGAGCTTCAACGCGCTTGGAGATAACTATGTATTGCAGTACCTATGGGCCCCAGCCGCGTTGTGAATTTGTACCAGGGACGGGACGGTACTCCGAAATTGGAAAGAGCTTCCTCGAATCACCGGCTGGTTTAGAGGGTGGGACCTCTCCTTTTGGAGGGCGATCGAGCGAGAATCGTCCTCATATGTCCCTTCAGAAGTGGTAGAGTCTATTCTGGCGTACACGCGTGCGTGCTCAGAGTAGCACGGGCATATGTCAGATATTCTGTTTTTACTTTGCCTTTGATGCCTTGAGGCAGTGTTGGACAAGCTGGCAGGAGCTTCCAACTTACGGCTATTGGCTGGTAGCCGCCGCGGCTGACAGTTTACTGGCGGCGGCGGTTCCAGATCACTCGGGGTCAATAGCACCCCCAGCTGGCTCAGACTTACGTTCGCAACTTTTATTGCAGGTCACATGGTCCGGAGTGGGCGGGCCGCCGGAAAACCCCGACCCGCGAGTAACGACCGCCAGCCAATGCCAGCCGCTGGCCACCAGCCAGCTACAAAAACCGGTAGCCATACAGCGCGACATCACGGCTGCGCTGGCAGCTGACCAACACTGTCTTGAGGTCCCACGCTGCCGCGAACCACGAGGGGGTCTCATACAACTGCTCTCTGAGGGTGTACGCTCTCTGACTCAGTGGTCACCCTGCATCCCACGATTACACTCTACGACTGGTAGGTTGACCTCTCTGGAACGCCGAATCTGGGACTCGGTACTGATGTTGTCACTGGCACTAGTCCCCAACCGCCTAGGCTAGGGCGCCGGGAAGAATGAATTGTTACTGTGTATTAACACCGCTTATCATATATCATAGCTTAGAACCTGTGACCGCCCGCGTTGCACCCGCTGTTTCACCCTGACGGTACCCGCCACAAACCATGGACCCCATGAGGTTCCCTACCATCCTGCCTTCGAACGTGCGAAATTTTTTTTCGGAAACGTTACTCCGCAGTCTACCAGATGCGAACCACAACCTCTTATTGGATATGAGCGCAATGGTTGCTCTCACTGAGCTAGTTCGCCAACTGAAGGTGTGTGCGCGATGGCCCCGTCCAGCGCAGGCGCAAGCTCCGACGCCCTGTCCTGGTAGTGTGCACTTTCGGAGTCCTGCGATGCGCGTGTTTTGGCTGTTCGTTATCCGTATCGATTCTAGCATCTCGGGCTTATCGCTTTAGATTCACATCTACTCCGTCTCTGTTCATCCAGTGGCAGGCGAACGACCGGCATCGAACTTCACGTGGTTCAACCCCGGCCTGCGACGTTGGCGGAACGTTGGGACTCTCACTTGGACAATCCAGATTCACCAGTGGCCCCGCCGGCGACTGGCTGTTGCTTTCTACAACATTGCATCTGCGAGAAAGCAAACCGGCGAGTTGCCAACGATGACTCGAGCGATGACGATGACGAGGGCCAAGCTGAAAACAGGAAACATATGGAGAGGAACCCAATGTTTGATCTCGACAGCGGTATTGATCTCAAATCGCCACTTCTCCAAAGTATGCTTTCGGGCACACGGATCTCACCAACATCGGAACAGATCGTTGCTCCTAGAGCCGCCGCCAGGTCCATACGCTCATAAATGAAGGGTTATGAACCAGCCGAGGACGGTTGGGAAATTATGTGACGGCAGAGTCGGATTTCGTACCTCCTTTCTCACATTTTTTATTGTGAACGATTCGATATTGGTTAGTTCACGCGAGTGTTTAGAACCAGTGTTAATAACCAGTCCATTTATCTGTTAAGAATGCGCGGTCCCGTGCGGCTGCCGTTAGTTGGGAGTGTGGAATATTTCCCACAAAGCCCCACTTTGGATCACTCGAAGGGGACTTATAGTCCCATGATGTAATTTTGATTGTTGGTTTAGTTGCGCACGAGTGACTGGAGGTTAGTAGGGAGTACAGAGGTGACAACGCAGGGTTCGTAAAGACACCACGAGTCGAGCCACGTTAGGCCCGATGATATCTGATCGTCCCTGGCCTGGAGGCGCAGATCGAACCAAAGTCTCGAATGCTTTCCCAAGGTCATCGTCCTGTATGCGCGTGGGGGTGTGAGAATGACGTGTTTAGTAATGTGGGACTGGACTTGTGATCTCCAGTTTATGGACCGAGGCATCCTTCGACAGGTCGAAGTAAGCAGCTTTCAGAGGGAGGCATTGTCCTGAACGTAGGCGTGAAAACCACGGGATGTCTGGAAGACGCTGGAAATGGTCTCCGTGTCAGTCAGGCTAAGAATATCGCGAACGGTAACCTTGAACAGGGCCGACTGGAAAGGACCACTCATGTCGGTCGACGACTCAAAACCTCGCTCCGATGATTCAAGATCCCCCATTCTCAATGGGGTAATACTGTATGATCCTCCCGAGTCGCCTCTCAACGTAACCCTCCAAACCATCGGACGTGGTGACACACTTCCGTGGAAATTTCGACCCCACAGCTCGCGCGCTGATCGTGTGCGAGGACGCGGGAACTTGGGAGCCCACTCTCCCCACAGGGAAGCCGTAGGAAATCCAAGTAGACGACCTTTTTTTAAACACATTGAGTACGAGGCGACTGCGGCTTGGCCACCGCCGCAGTGCTGTATTTCCCCCGCTTCCGGTCGTCCATCCTGATTTCCCCGCCGGCAACACTCAACCATCCCCACAATCCATCATCAAAGCCATGGCTCGCCACCGCCACATAGTACAGTGTATGTGGTCGATCACCTCTGGATCTCATGATCGCACTTAGCGACCCTACCATGGTTACGAAAATCTCCGTACTTGAAATTGTGCCGGTTGGCGCGGGGCCGCGCTCGGTGGGCGGTTGGCCAGTTCCCCTCCGAACAGAAATGCGGCCAATCCGAGGGGGGGTAGAATTGGTATGGTGACAAGAACACATCTGTTCCGTTCTGCTGGAAGGAATTACCGTCCAGGGTTTGGTCGGACAGCCAAGCTGGTAGTTGTTTGCTTGGCATCGATTTGAACCCTTTCCAGATGTTGTAACGCTGTGAATGAATACGACACCCCCACTCTCCGGACGCTATGCACGTTTGCGCGGCCATGCCTGTTGAAGTTTACACAGGTCCATGGGGGGAGGGCAGATTGTCCTCGCTGGTCTCGAGGAGCGTCTCTGCCCACCTCGGAGGTAACTCCATCGGATTCGTTTTGTGGTGACGGTTCCCCCTTGGGAACGAGCGGGAGAACAAGACTGAGAAACTCGGTTATGTTTTCCGGCCCTCTTCAACATGGGCTGGAGAGCGGCAATGACAGCTCATAAGGCTCAGGGCCAAGCAGCCAAGCTATATAGAGGTGGTGGATTTCGTCAGTTGTTCTGGCACGTAATAGCCCGGCGTGATGGTTTCAGGGAGAGTCGATCAATGTGCCTTCCGTAATTTCGATTTCAGCCAAAGAACGAAACTGCGTTCCAAAGATCTGGCTACGGAAGCCTCGCGCTTGGAAAAAGGAAAAGAGGGGAGGCAACAGTGTGCAAGCGAATAGGACTAGGGCTGTCGGACAGCGTGATATCCGACCAGTGGATGGTCGTTAGCCCTGCCACTCGTCGGCGATATCCTCATATGACATGCAATTGGCGAGTAAGAGAAACAGTTTTGGTGAACTACTGGAGTACGTGGCCAACGATCTGTGGAATGCGAATATGAATCGAGAGGAAAGGTCCGCATCACCGCCTGCCACTGGATAGGGCGCCTTTTTTGTCCCAGGTTTCAATTTCACCTCGCGTGCGATCTCCCGTCTCTTCCGTTTCCTTTTTCCCGATCGCGTTGGTGTTTGCCATCGAGCCGCCGGAACCCTCGTATTCGAGGTAGTTTTCCACCAGTGCCACCCTTCACCTCACGTTCCTGGAGCACAGCCATGATCTCATGGTTCATTCCCCGTGCCGTGTGGCAACCTCGTTACGCTTCTTCCAGTCGTATATAAAGAAGGCACTGGAAAGGTGCTTCTCTCCATGACGAAACATGGCCTCCGAACTGTATTATGCACGGTCGAGCGATCCAGACAAGATGACACTGACCTCGAATTCTGACATGACCGGTATCGCGGTCGTCGCGGCAAGTGAGTCCTCGTCTCACTCTAGTACCCTTGGACTCCGAACTAAATGATTCCAGATGTAGTCGTCTGTTTTTGCTCGCGTGAGTATAAGGGTCTGCCTAAATCTCGCCTTGACAAGGAACTAACCTTCGCTCCGTTTTCAGGAATCCTGGTTTCTTGGTCTACTGTGGGCATTGGTTCTGGGATCAAAGCCTCTCTCGTTCAGGCCTATCCCATCCTCCTTTCAACACTGCTTATCGCCAACCGCGGTCAGATGTGTGCCGATGACGCGAACTACGCAACGATCATCACAGCGCCCCCTCTCATGGTGTACTTGACGATCTCCTCCATCTTCGACCTTCTCGGAGTGAAGACCGATCTCTACCAGAGGATCGGATCCAATCGCCGCATCACCCGTGCCTTCGGGGCCCTGATTCTGCCCATTTGGTTTCTAGTGAGCCTCATCATCGGAACATCGAGCCGGGCGTTCTACAACGGCAAAGGAACCGGAGGTTGGATGTTCTGGTGGTGGTTGAGCCTTCCAATCACCCTTTTCACCTCGGCGTACGGATTGATCGTCTTGGTCTTCATCTCGTTTCCCGCCATTTTTCTGTGCAGGCGGCGGTCCCAGGTGATGGCGGATTTTCGAGCTTACCGAGAAGAGTCGGATGGAACACGGCGGAAGTGGTGTAGGCTGTGGTGGTTCGTGAAGTGCACGTATGCGTTCATGCGGTGTGCGTGGTACGTTGCTGCGTTCGTCGTGCATGCCCGATCAACCGAATCTAACCCCATCTAGGCGCACCATCGACCGTAACCATAAGTGGTTTGTAAACTTCCTGTTCATATCCCTCGACTGCGCCTGGGCATGTTGGGTTATCGTCGTTGCCCAGCCCCCCTCTTGGCATGTTTACACATTGACTTATGGTCAGGTATGCCTGCGTTTACTCTGTTGACGGTCTGGCGCGCACTGAATGCCCGCACATCTAGCTGTTGTCTATATTTGCTGCAGCCCCTCCTCTTATATCAGTGGGTCAGCTTGTTTGGGACAATCGTGTGGACCTGCTTCAATTGATCGGACGTCTTCCGAGCCTTTTTTTGGCCGAGACGAGGTACCTCATTACTGGATTTGAGCCAGGCCCTCCCGTCAGGAACAGTCACCTTCCATTCGCCGTCACCTCATACCCCGAGGAGCCAATCCTCGGCAAACCGCGCGATGAGATAATCACGAATGTCCGGTCGACTTATCAACCTCCTCCCACATCGCAGTCGGGTTCTGTGGGCGGGGATGATGACCGTAGATCTCACGTGTCCACATTGGTGGGCTCCAATGAGGTTCGGTGACGGTCGGTGTGTTTCAATCCCGTGAGTAGCGCTTTAGTGACCAGTTTTTTCATTCTGACATCTTATCGCAGCATATGTGTCCTTTCATTAATATCAACCCCGCAATAGGGTTCATTGTATGCGATATGTAGTAACTAC
>Ga0307511_10003779_pt1 | contig 15491 bp, 14 predicted proteins | sample 13_EM_MG_FD_200266 | JGI IMG/M metagenome (GOLD analysis project Ga0307511, IMG submission 200266) | Populus trichocarpa ectomycorrhiza microbial communities from riparian zone in the Pacific Northwest, United States - 13_EM | ecosystem: Host-associated > Plants > Roots > Unclassified | place... | reverse complement strand
CCTAGCTGCAGACGCCCTTTCCCGAGTTTCTCACAATGAGTTAGGTGCCTTAACCCTTTCTTCCATTTCCACCACTATCATGGAAGACATTAAGAAGACTTGGGACACTGATCAAAACCTGCAGCAGCTCATAGCAGACCTCACCAAGGATGCTAGCTCACACCCCAACTACTCATGGGTCAATGACACTCTTATTCAAAAAGGAAAGGTGGTAGTGGGACAAGCACCGAACCTGCAGAACCAACTTATCAGACTCTATCATGACTCTGCAGTAGGGGGCATTCAGGAGCTACGGTAACTTCAAAAAAATTGGGGCAGGTGTTCTATTGGAAGAAACTCCAAAGGCTGGTAAGACAATATGTCAGGGAATGCCCAATTTGTCAGCAGAACAAGGTGGAAAATGTCAAGCCTCCAGGTCTGCTGCAACCCTTACCAGTGCCCTATGCTTCTTTTATAGATATTAGCATGGATTTTATTGATGGGCTACCTAAATCAGAAGGAAAGGAAGTCATCTTTGTGGTGGTCGATAGGTTTAGCAAATATGCCCACCTTATGGCCCTAACCCACCCCTACTCTGCCATTAATTACAGTAGCCAAAGTCTTTATGGAAAATGTGTATAAGCTGCATGGGATGCCAACAACAATTGTGAGTGACAGGGACAACATCTTCCTCAGCCAGTTTTGGAAAGAGCTATTTAAACAGCAGGGGGTCAACTTGCAATACTCTACAGCCTATCATCCACAGTCTGATGGACAGACAGAAGTGGTCAATAAATGTATCGAGGGCTACTTAAGATGCATGACAGGAACCATCCCTGCACAATGGGGACGATGGTTGAGCTCCTGTGAATGGTGGTACAACACGAACTACCACACCTCTACTAAGAAGACACCCTACGAGATCCTATATGGAATGGCGCCTCCAATTCACCTTCCCTATACACCTAAGGACTCACCATTGGAGGTTGTGGACCAGTACTTAACTCAAAGGGAAGACATGTTCAAGCTCATCAGGAACAACCTCCTGCAGTCCCAAAACAGAATGACACAGCAAGCAAACAAGAAAAGGAACGAAAGAATGTTCTCTGAAGGTGACTTAGTTTATCTAAAACTACAGCCATATCGACAACAATCGGTTCACAAACGAAGCTCTTACAAATTATCAGCAAAGTATTACGGTCCCTACACTATCATTAAGAAGATTGGAACTGTAGCCTACAAACTACAATTACCTGCTACTGCTGTGGTACATCCGGTATTTCATGTGTCCCAGTTGAAGAAACATGTAGGCAATCATGTTGTGCAGTCTGATCTTCCTGTTCTTTCGGACAAACCACTGCTGCATCCACAGAAAATTATTGAAAGGAGAATGGTTAAAAGAGGGAATACTGCAACAACCCAGTACTTGGTTCTATGGAAGAACTTACCTTTGACAGAAGCGACTTGGGAAGATGCGGAGGAGTTTAATTGGCGATTCCCTCAATCTCACCTTGAGGACAAGGTTGATCTCATGAAAGGGGCATTGTCACAAACAGAATGGAAGCAGACGCGAACTTAAAAGAAGAAAGCTGCAGTAAAGCTTGAAATTTAAATACAAGACCTAATGACTGCGTTTTGTGCATTTTCATTTTTATAACAGTAGGCCAGTTGGCATAACCACGTGATTAAGGCCACGCTGGCAATTGCATTTTTGTCTTTAAATTCCCTAATGATTGGAACAGAATGGTGTGGAAAATTATAACAGATTTCTTAGATTCTCTCCCCTGTCCTTTCTCTCAACACGTCCTGAACGTGTAAATCCTTCTTCTTCTTTCTCTAACGTCCTTCTCCCTAGTTCTTCCATGGTTCTAGTCAAAGTTTCCTGTTAACCTGCAGCATATTGCCGTTAATTTTGAGTGGCTGCATATTGTTTTCTAGTGCAAAATCTGGCATGCTAAGATCGATTTCATACTCAAGTTTAGAATTTTCTTTATTTTCCATGTAATTTTTGAATTTATTACCTAAATAAGCTTAAGATTTTTAAACTTTAAATAGTATTGTACTGACATAGAATTATTTTGACATTTAAAGTTATTAAATCATCATTCTTTTTACAGTTTAGTTGTAAATTTTGTGAATCCTGGACTTCTTCTTTTTCACTACAGGCTGCGTCACTAAGTAGAAGAATTTACCAGGAGATTGGGAGCAATGGACGACAGTGAAATCCCATCAAGGTGGAGTTCACACAGAAAACAGACCCACGAGAGAGGAACAAATACGACTAGAAAGAGCAAAGTAAGCCATACTCAACACTCTTTAAGGTTAGGAAGTGCATGGGAGATGGCTTCACACCAGCTACTACTGTGTGCTGACATATCTACACAATCAAGATTGAGTTCTACTAGAAAACTCAGATTTTGGAAAAGCATCTCAAGGTTTGGCCGACTGATCAGTTGTTGTGTTTGATAAACTAGAGGGCTCAGGTCAAGTTTAGTAACATGACCAACACCATTACATCAGACTCCCTCCCAAGAGCAACATTCTGTTTTCAGGTCCCACAACTCACCTTCTAAAGAAAAATAGCCGAGAAAATTTTCTTGCGCGGCAGATTTCTGGTGATCAAGGCATTGGTGGTGGGTATTAGCTTGTGGTGGTGTTGATGATGACGAAGCAAGAATTGTTATCTGGTACAAGGTGAGTAATAAGAAAATCTCTGACGTGCCAACGAAGAACATTGTAGACAAGGAATGGAAGTCGATTCAACTCCTTGGTAGAAGATCCCATTCGACAAACGAAATGAAATCACTAGGAAACCCAACATGACTAGAGGCTTCTTCATAGCCTTAACAAAAGACTAAAGAAAATGACTACAGCAATATGCATGTCACTTGCCAGTAGCACAGCAAAACTCATTCTTTATCTGGGTATGTACATAGTTAATCTTGAGTAGGATTCGAAGAGTTCAATTATTCAAGCAGCAAGAACAAGCACTTTAATGGTTCCTTGACTATTTGCAGTTAGCATTGTAGGGCTATCACTCTTCCAACACACAGCACTAGTGAAGTATGATCTAGCATCATCGCCACCATTCTCCAAATCTGTACTAAATCTATGCGAAGCTGCAGGTTTAGAGATGGCCTGCAATTGTTGTCAAAACTATATTATTAAAGGATTTTGAAGCCAAAGGAACCAGCTTATTCAAATGTTCTCTAACCTTGTGATACACAAACACTTCATTCGTTTCGCTGCCGCAAGCAATGTATTCACTATTCACCGTAAGACCCACAAAGTTTCTCTCATTCGTATGGCCTCTAAATGTACGCAGCTGAAAAAATAAAGGATCAAGGTAATTTGGAAGCTCCATGGAAAGAAATCGAAAATGGTACCCAGTATCACAGATGCAATCACAATTCCAGAGAAAGCAATCAAAGTAGAGGTAATATGTCGAGGACTGTATCCTTTTTTCTTGCAAAGGGCCATAACTTACTGCTAGATTTTCCTTCACATCCCATAAGCGCAATGTGCTGTCAGTAGATGAAGAAGCCAGTTCGTCACTAGATAGAAATTTTACATATGAAACAGTTTTCCGATGCCCCCTAAACACGTAAAGTGGTTGGCTAATGTTTCTCAAGTCATAATAGTGAATATGATGATCAGCAGATCCCACCTGCAAGATACCAAGTATCATTTCTTAAACATGAGTCCGTTCAGGATTAATCTAATGTGTGCTATCCATTAGATTTTCAAACAAAAACAGGATGCATGCGAAGGCATTATAAAATTTTCTTGCATGCTCTCTGATTAGCAAGAAGAAAGAAGAGTTATATTTCTTTGCTTTAATGGAAAATATGATATTGGTGTAACTTTCTTGACCATAGACTCTGGAAGGAAAAAAATCTTGTGTAAAATTCTCTATATTTATTGTGTTAGCAAATTCATAAGAAACATGATTCATCTAGCAAGAATCAAACAGAGACATACCGCCACATGAATGCTGGATCCAGGATTATACTTGACAGAACAGATATTTGCTTTCATATCAATGTTGAGAACACTTGCCTCTTGCTTTGTGCACCAAATTTTGACCTATTAAACTCAGAATCGAATCTAAGCATGGATGCATAATGAAACCAATCATCAATTTATTAGCAATGAAAAAAATAGCTCCTGGCTCTGTTCATATTTTGGTAAATGGCTGGATTGAAAGGCTTCTTGATAAATGGATGGTATCAAATTTTGCCTTAGAATTATGGTTATTTCCAAGTACCTTGCAGTCATCGCTCCCAGATACAAGCATTGAAGGTTCATTCTGTGAAAAATCAACACTCCAAGCTCGCTTTTCGTGCTCCTCATACTCCATTATGCTCTGGTGAGAAAAGAGTCTTTGTTAAAATAATTTAACATATTAGTCAGAAAAATTTGAGGAAATGAAAGTTTATAATTATGGGACATGAAGGCAATTTGACAGAGCAAAGCTGAAATCATAAATTTGCATTCCAGCTTCGCAGGTTTCAGGCCTGAAAACAGACACTTTGTGTAAGAAATTGAAGGGTAGGGCTACATCCAGAGTTTCCTGCACTGGTGTCAGTCTGTCATGAGCTTATAGAACAGAACAACAAAAATGAAGTATCATGAAGTACCTGGCGAGTAGTTACATCCCACACGGTTACTATCCCCTCATAATCACTGCTAGCAATATGATTTTTCATATACTTGTTCCAGCTCACGCAACTGAGTTTAGATCGCGTGGACATTTCGACAACAGGACAATGCACATCTTCCGGTTCGTTCATGACCTAGAAAGAAATGATGCAGGCCAAGGCTGATTAGTCAATAGAGACATGATTGTCATAATGGATACTGAATTGTAACTTGCTTCGCGATGATCATCAGCCCTGAGTTCTTCGAAAGACTTATAGATTAAGCACATGAATCAAAACCAATATTCTTAATCATTTGATCAATTCAATCAATTTGATGAGATGTCTGCTAATGAGGAATTAAGCAGCTAAGGTGCATGATACTTAAGTTGGTAAGATAGTATAACACTCTTCCCACACTTACTTTGGAAAACTCAAAAATCTTAATGCGCCTAGAAACTCCAGTAGTAGCAAACAGTTCATCATCACGATCAAATTCTATACTGCAACACAATGTGATTTCATGATGATTAAGATACTTGATTGTAATAACATATAAAAGTTGGAAAGACAACCTGGGAAATGCAAACTTTATGAACAAAGCAAAAAACATATGAAATCAAATGAATCTACTTGAAAATGACCGATCGAGACCAACTAACCTAGACACGATGTTAGCAGAGTGGAAAAGGTCACCTTGTCTAAGTTCAGCGACAACCCTAAATTGACTAACACAACAACCAACAAGAAGTCAGAAGAAACAAAGCAGTTTTCAAATGTAATAGAGCAAATGAGTGGCCAGGTTTTTGAAAGAAACTAAAGATTGATAGGAAATAACAATATTCAACATTGAGAAATTCATCCACCTGCATCGAGTGAAATTGGTTAGCACAGATTGGAAATCCTCAAGGCCTGGATTGTATCCTTCTCTATTTGAAGTATCTGTACCCCTCTCTTGCTCTTTACATGCTTGTCTAACCCAATTTCGACGCTTTTGCAAGTAACATTCTTGCAAAGCATTGAGCTGTAGCAAGAGAAGACAAATGAGAACCTATTTAGACATTGAATCAGATTGAATAGTCTGACATCCGCTGCAAGAAATCAAATGATATAACCCCAAGTGTACGTCCAGCAAGACCAGTAGGTTGGAAACAGTGATGCTATCACACAATCACTTAAACAACAAGAGAGTGGCATATATGCGAGTTCAGAAGATCCTTACCTTTGCACGGACCCATTTCTTTTTAGATGCATTTGGTCCTGATTGAGTAACTAACTTAGAATTTGGATCATCAGCGAACATCCCAAGTTTCAGTGAGAATCTGTCATTTTCCCTGGATAACTGTATTCTTTTCTTCTCCACATAATTTATGTCCTCCTCAATGTACTGGAGATCTGTTTGAATCTGCAAAAGGTACAAGTGTCTGTTAATCTGCATATTAATGAAACACCAGTAGGCACTCGAACGGGTACCAATGGGAAATATGAGACATTAAAACCCAGTATGTCTAAGACACAAACAAAAAAAAAATTCAAGAACCTCATTGAGATCATCAAGCTTTTGCTTGCTGAGGCAATACAAGAAGTCAAGTAAAATTCGCATATTTGTATCTGCTTCTTCTTGCTCCATCTTTCTCGTTTTCTCTGCAAGGAGGGCCATAAGGCCATCTACCACCGTAAATGACACTCCACAACCCTGTATACGAATACCGTGAAAGAGTCATTCAAAAATAAAGAGGACATATTAATGCCCACCAATGAATTTATCCAAGTAGGAAACCATTGAATCCCATCAATGAACCATTAAAATTACAATAACAAACCTGTTGTAATGCCTGGCGAAGATGTTCATAAGGTGATGCAGTCTTGGCTACTTGACGAGCATAAGTTCTCTCCAATAACTACATCATTCGTTCAATACTTGTAAAGCTGTAAACGAGCTTGAACATTATATATGAACACAAAAGCTTTGTTTTCTAAGAAAGAAAGCACCCGAAACACCAGAAAAGATAAAGTAAAGATGAGCAAACCTTATTTAGCAAAACATTAGGAAAGATATGGTTGTAGGTGAGGTAATGAGCGCAACAAGGACAATCATTCTTAAATGAGTAGTAATGCACATGTAACAGAAGTGATGTAGTCGGCTTGAGATAACAAGTTATTATACGCAGTTAAGTGTGCATCTGTAAATGAAAATTTGTGCTAGATAGAAGATAAAGATAGTTTAGCATATGTATTTATAAATCGATAGGAGAAGTTTACATCCAAAAGAAGATCGGTAATTTTAGATCAAAATAATAACTTAAAAAATTATAATTTTTAATTTAATTGTTAGATCGGATTTCAATTTTTACAGAAATATTTGTTGAATATTTTTCTTATAATAACTCTTATTGCACTACGTTGATATCGGATCTTTATATATCCAAAATTTCGCTTTAAGCTCTTGATTCAGGAAAATTTTGTTATTTTTTTCTTAAATTTCATGCATTATTTTAGATTTCATGATTAATTTTTTGAATTTTTTTTTCTAATTAAGATAGGATTTCTAGCTTAATTAAGATTTTATAAACCTTGAGAGACTTCTTGGATATTATTGTCAGAGAGAATAGAATTGTGAATTTAGAGTTATATCTACAGTACTTTTCACTCATTAAATTTCTATGCTCTACGCTTATTTGCTATCTTTAGCTTTCACAGGCATCAAGAAGCTATGTCCACAAGAAGTGACGGAAGCATCCTTAATGATCTGCATGCAAATAGGAAACAAATCCTTGTCTAACTCCTCCGTTAGTGGTGGCATTTTGGAGTTAGTTGCCTCGGAATTCACGGTGAGGACTAGTGCCCCTACTGAGCTCTCTCCTTCCATAATGAATAATAGCTAGAATATGCTATCCTTGTCTATCTTTGTTTTCTTTCCTTAAAAAGAAAAAAACCAAATCTTGTGGCGTGAGTGAGTGATGTGAATGTGATCATATATAGGAAGAGTTGGTGAAGGGAGAACTTGCTTTGGCATTTGATAGTGGAAGAAGGAAGAAGGGAGGAAAAGGGAGGAAGTCAAGGTGTTTGTTAGCTTGAGAGAGTAAAGAATGCTTGTGTTACGAGGATGGAAACGGCCCACGTTGGGCGGGTGCTTTAGGGTCATTTAGCAATCAAAACGTAGAAAAGTTTATGGCAAAAGGATGTGGCTGGTGCTGCTTCTTTCTTTCTTCTTCTTTTTTTTTAAAAAAAATGCAGTGGTGCATGTTTTCTTGTCAAGAAAATTAAAACCCACTGGTCTTCCGTCGTGTTTTATATATATATATATATATAGATGGGACATTAAGATTAACTCTCCCCTTCTGGAAAAGAGTTTCTGTCTTCTGATAATGTTTTAATGTCTCTAGTACGGTTTCTGGTGGTAGTTGTCAAGTGACCAATTAGATTGTTACTAGCAGACTGCCCGCGTGATGCCACGGGCTCGTCTAAGAATTTTTTATTGTCTACGAATATTTCATCCATTTTTGAAAGATGCATCTTGAAGTACTCGAGAAAATTTTGGACATGCCGTATCCTCGTCGGGAACAAGTGCTAAGCACAACCAGCTTTCTGTGTTGGCATTGGTAACGCTCTGTTGAAGATTACCAGACACGTTGTGTCCATTTCAATCGATGACCTCATTCTGGGGATGGAACTACTTAACAGACAGCGCACATCTCAAAAAATTTAAATGTTCATAGTTCCAGTCAATCCAACAAGGATTCTTATTAATAGATGGTTGAAAGGGTGGCCCATGATCATGGAGAAGCTTTAAATGTTCATCGTTCCAGTCAATCCAACAAGGATCCAGGAAAAGCACTTGGGCCAGGTTTCTGGATTGAAATTCTGGCTATCACAGGCTATGCCATTTAAGCAGCTAACAGAGGACCATGTGCATCAAGATTTGCAAGCTCTGTTGTCCAGGAAACACCGTTTCTAAAAATACAATTTTAAGATGGACTAACCAAGCTAAAAAAATGATTCAATTTTCATTTTTAGCTTGAAGGCATGTAAATTATGTAAATTTGTAATGTTTCTTTCTATGTATACAATATCTCACTATCCATCACCTGAAATGTATACTGTTTCCTTGTTCTCCTTCAAATATTTTGCTTTGATGGAGGAGATGTTACAGATTTCTTTATACAATCAACAATACCTTCACAATCTGCTTGAGGAAGATCACAGCCAGTATCATCTTCAAAAGCATCCTCTGGATATGAATGTGGAGAGCGGAGATTTCCATGTGTTTGGCAGGCCTTCATGGTCTTACAATGTTCAGCCTCATCATCTCTGACGTTCAGAAATACATCATACAAATTCTCTGGAAAGAAAAGGAATTTGACAAGAGAACACAAAAGTTCTGTTAGTGTCACTTTAATAGTTCAACTCCTACTTTTTCCCTTAATTCTCTTTAAAATAAAAATTTTGACAACAGAGTCGGAGTTTATTCTTACCTATTTTTGGCCTACGAGAATGGGGAGCTCTGGAAGTTTGAAATTCATCTGGAAGTGATCAGAGTTGTTATCCCAATGTCTCACATCATATAAGATGCAACCATTGTTTGTTAAATAAAAAAAACTTACCAAACAAGTACAAATCACCCTCGGTATAATATTTTACAGCAACCTCAGGTGCAGGCAATTTTTTCAAATCATCTACAAAGATTAGAAGCAAACTTAATGTATCAGAATAAAGGTCGTTGATGTTGGACAAGATGAATCTATAAAGTTAAGCATATGATAGAGATCATTCATCAAACTGTTTTGCGTGCTGATAGATTTTTGGGGTGACCCATGACCTGAATACATATGCATAAAGATTTTTGGTATCATCAAGCCGTTGGTTTAATAGCATCCAAGGCATCCTAACTCAGAAGTTATCAGTCAAATTATAGATGACTGCTAGTAATTAACTGTATCACATGAAAAATCATAAATGGTTGTCTTAAGGGTTAGCAACTCTATTCACATAATTTAACTCAAAAAAATAAGAAAAGGAAACGTGTACAGAATGAAAATATGAAGTGACAGTAGCCAAATGACAAGCACAAGTGAAACAGAGGAAACGGAAATTGGTTTTTTCTCAACATCAATACTCACAGATGATGGACGTGCAAGCAACTACTCTAGTATCATCAACAAACATATGAAACTCTTAACATACCTCCTTGGGCCTTGATAAATTTGTCATAAGTTGCAAATGCATGGCTCTCAACACATTCAGAGAAGTGATCTGAAAAAAAATGATCAGGTTGAATTGATCAAATTCGACATTTTGAGATAAATGACTACGTGTAGGTTATTCTGCAAAAGACTCATCCATAAGACGATTTATTTTGGGTGCTTTTCCAATGGGATTAGAGCAATATAAAGGAATTGAGTTATCAAAATCACCAACTTGAGCTCAATATCAAAATACCAATTTGAGATAAATGACTGTAGATTTTCAGCAAGACAATTTATTAAGGGTGCTTTTCCTGTGGCTTGAAGCAACATGGGGAAAAGAGTAAAAAAAAAAATTAAAAGTGGCTATAAAATAAATCATGTTTATCTGTTTCAAACTAAAATAGAAACCAACAAACATGGAACTTTTTAGAGCTCTATGAGATCAAATAATGCTTATGAGAGTTCCAAAAATATGTTCAAAATTGAAATTTTTAGACAGGCATACCTGGTTCATCATTTTGTTTCAGTTATGTTCTCATAAATTGATAAATTCTCATATCATTCAATCACTCAAGACTAAAGAGGATTGAATGAGATGTTACAATGCAAGGAAGTTATTAACCAGAAAACCAGATGTGCGTACTTACATGCCATTCTTGGGCTCAATGCATACATTAAGACTGTCATGAAATAATAAGAGGTTGCTATAACTTGAGCAAGAAGCCGGTCAAACCACCAAGAATTACCACCCAATTCCTGCAGCCAAATCAAGATGCCATCAGAATCATGAGAATTATGCTATAGTGTTTTGTATGTGGAGCCACTGAACCATATATAAATAACCCTAAGTGTCACGGGTTGAGTTTGCATATTCTGTATTTTATGACCAATCTTCATTGGAAAAGGAGCATGTTTATCCATTTTCTTCCTCGATTTTCTTTCATCTTTACTTCATCTATATTAAGTTTACAGATCATCTCGTATTCAAATGCCATCCCATGCAATAAATGACAAATTGAAACAGTGAAACAACATTTACTGGACTTGAGACCATGACTGCTGACCATAATCAACAGAGAAAACATAAAAGACAAAATGTCCCACTAACAGAAATCAATAATAGAAACATGCAACCATTAAACTGCAAAAGATACTTACTTCCATGATAAGCAAGTGATGCATCTCATTCCAGCTCTCAGCAAAATGCACTTTGAGATAATCAGCTCTTCTCCACCAACCAAAACTCTCATACATGTGAAGAACAGATATAAAGGCTGCCATTGTTCAGAAATCGACAGTTACTATTAAATTCAATATTTGTACAGCATAATGAGAGCAATTCAAAGAACCCCAAAACCAAGTCAGCAAATTCAATTTTGACGAACTGCAATAATTTCTCATCGCATCATGGAAGTATGATATATACACTAATACAATGTGCAATCAAATTTTCTCTTGTTGAAAGCATAATCACACCCAAAAGATCATTTTCTACATGACCATCGATATTCCAACCCATCAATAACCCCGGTTCTAAAATTTAATCACATAAGCCTTGTTTAGTTTGAAACTAATAAACCCTTATTGGGTTTTATCAAAATTGAAAGAGAAATCAATATATATTAGTAATACTGACCAAAATAAGGAACTCTAGCAATAGTTTCCAAAACAAAGAACCTAGCATAATCGCGGTCGTGATAAAGAGTATCAAGAATTTTTATCACCGAATCCTGCCAATAAAAAACAATCAAGAAATGAAAAGCACAATCAATTACATACAAAAACCCCAATTTCCTTATAATACAACCAAATTGGGAACATTGAAATCAATTATTAAATAGAAATCAACAAACCAGAAACCCTTGCAATTCAATGCAAGCAAATGAAAATAAATCAGTAAATCATACAGTGAGAAAGACATTGACAGATTGCTCAAGCTTGATAGCCCAAGTCTCTAATCCACCAGGCGATGAAGATTGTGGTGAGCCCCGAACAGGCTCATGAGTGAAAGTCTTTGGTTGAAATGATTCCTCAACAACAACTTTCTTCTCTTCATCTTCTCTCAAAATTGTTGCTTGAACTCTACACAACTTTCTATATATAAAAAAAAAGATAAAAAACAAAAACTTTCATCAGTAATCTCAATCAATATTAGAAATTTGATGGTGATTAATGTTCTTGATTAGCAACTAAAAACAACAAAAGCAAATACCTGGAAGGAAGAAAGGGATGTGAAGTGCGGTTGCTGCTGTTGTTGCGTTTGAAAAGCAAAGGGTTTTGTGGGGTTTTAGTGAGATGTCTTCTGGTTTTAAAGGATGAGGAGAGTGTGAATACAGTACATGAAGAAGAAGAGAGACCTGCTGCTGCCATTTTCTTATTATTTTTGAGAGATTAGCTGCTGAGAAGCTGTCTGAACATAAATGAGAACAAATTGCAGAAGTTGTTAGAAGAAGAAGAACAGTGTGAGTACGGTTGATTGATTTAAGGCAAGGAAATGGAAACGGTCGTAACGGGTAGTGTCGTCGTTTATGGTGTGGCAAGCTGGGCGTTTTCTGTGGCCGAATCCATGGTAGTGGTATATTCCTCAATTTGTCTTCGTCTTTGCTGCCTACCGGGTTGGACCCTACTTTAAATTAGGTTGACTAATTTAAAATGAAATTTAAAAATAAATTATAAAGTTAAATTCAGTTTTATTCAAGTTTTAATTTAAGAAATGACTGGTTTTGATCAAATTAACTGATGCAGGAGAGTTTTCAAGAAAAAAAATTAATTATTATTTTTTTTATTTAATTTTAAAAAAAAATCTTTTATTTAGTTTAGGAAATAAAATATTGAAATTGATAATTTTGTTTTTCTAATTTATTTATAATTTATATTACTTTATTTTATTTTTTAGTTTCTTAGTTTATTTATGATGGTTTTTAAATTTATTTAAGAAGTTGTAAATATCTTAAATAAACAAACCATATTATAATTTTCTATTTACTAATAAAATTATGAATTATAGTTCATATATTCTATTTATTATTATTTTATTTTTTATGTTTTTATCTACATTATTAATTTTCATCCAATTTAATATAAAATTCAACCCAGGTCAATTTTAAAATTGATGAATCACCAATTAGATTAATAATCTATTTAGTTAGGGTTTAATAACATTATGTTTATACATATTCCTCTTTATGTTTAGAATATAAATTTGAATATTTCTTTTATAATACCACTACACTATATGTATTTTTTATGTTTTTTTATTTATTCTATTTTTTTATTCAATTCAATGACAAAAGATTAAACAAATAAATTTATGATTTACTTTTTAAAATAATTTTCTTTAATAATATATATATATATATATAATAGCATTAAGAGGATTATTGATTTAAAAATATGATAGTATAGAAAAAATTAACATGGAAAAAATATAAAAACACATAAAAAAAATCTAATATACTTCACTGTAAATAAATTATAAATAAGAGAAATCAGAAATTAAAATAGAGGATATTATTAAGAAAACTCAAAAACTTAGATAATAATATATAAAAATCAGAAATTAAAATAGAGGAAGTTATTAAAAAAAAAACCTCAAAAACTTAGAATAATAATATAGAAAAGGAAGGACCCTAGGCTGAGAGCTTAGTTGAAGCGCGTCTGGGCTCTCTCCAAGTGCACCTAAGGTCAAGTTCAGCCCGCTTAATTTTTTAAAAGAAAATCCATCAATGAATGACGCGTCGTTCATGCATCATACTTGAAAAGGAAAAAGAGAAGGTAATAGACGAGTGAAGTGAGGAGGGAAAAGACTTGAAAGAAACTTTCTGAGTTTGGCCTTTGCTGCATGGAGCAAGGCACTGAGCTGTAAGTAATATGCCAGATTGAATGAATTTTCGGACATAGTCTCTGGTTTTTTTTTTTTTTGGTAGAAATGGGTGAGATGGTGGTTTTAATTTTTAGTAAATTATAACTAGTTTTACAAAACAATTAAAAAGATTTATAATTGTTGCTAAAAATCTGCAATTATATCAAATTTAAAGGAAGGAAAAAAAAAAACACCCCCTTGCTATTTTGAAGCTGTAAGATAGGTTTTGATCAGGCCGAGAATGCGTATTATCTTTTTAAGAACCCAACTCGAGCATGTGACAATTGGTCAGGTCATGAGTTAATTTGTCGGTTGGGTTGGTTTTAATAACATTCGACCTATTTAATTTGATTTTTTTGTTAAATACGAATTATTGTTAATTAGCTTGGTCCATAAATCAAGTGCTTGTGGGTGCAATCTTCTGCATAAAAATTCATTGAAATAACTGGATTAATTGAAACAGAAAATACGAAAAGAGGCCATATATCATTTCATTGACACAATGCTTCCCCTAAAATATGTACATTGCATCATATTGCATGCATACACATAACAGGGAAAGGCTCTAAATATTATGGCATCAATCTCTCCACAGTAACACAACGCTACTAATCTTTCCAGTTTATTCTTCTAAGCAAACATCTCTACTCCTCAATCAATGGAAGACTACTGGATCCTGCACACATCATGAACAAGAACAGATTAATTAATGTGAGGAGAAATTCAATTCACTTAACAAAAAAAGAAAAAGGAAAAGAGAGAAGTCAGTCGTTTACTTGTCACAGTCGATTTGGGGTAAGATGGGCACGGGGACAGAGACTTTGCACACATCAGGAAGTTCCTTAGCTCTGGTAGGATCAACCTTGTAAGCAAGAGATGCGCTCTTTAAGCATTTACAGAGGTCCCTACGGTCTTGTGTGGTGGTAGCATGTTGACTCACCCATCCCACAGCTTCGCAGCAAGAAAGAGATGGTGATGGGGCAGTAGTAGTCAAGAATGGGAGGCAGTTGCGCAACCTAGTCATGGCTTCTGTGCAAATGTCGTTAGCCACGCTTGTGCTTCCACTCCCAAAAGAAAGCGTTAGCCAAAAAGCAATCACAGCCACCACTATTTTCTTCTCCATCTCTCTTCACTCTCTAGACTAATGCTACTTACCTATATGATCAACTGGGCTTGCTTAGTGCTGAATGCTCTGCACAAGCTGCCTATTTATAGTGCAGTAAGCCCACAGGATAACACTGTTCAGTGTGCATGGAGTTGCTTTTACACACCTTTTCTTTCTTTCTGGTTTTGGATTTGAGTGGAAAGTGGTTCGATTTTCAATTTCCAAAGCCTGATTAATTAACTAGTTGACAAAGTGTTTGATGCGTTTTAACTGCTTTAATACGTTTTACTTCTAATTTCCTCCAGCCATTTGCCTTTCAGGGTGTCATGGATTCTGGTTTTAATGTTGTTTGGATTCTACCTTTGAATGTGCATGTATATTCTTTCAAATTTTCAAGCTTTGTGTAACGGAAAGTAGTTCAAAATATTATATTTTATAGGTGATTTATGGCAATCAGTTTCACTTATTTTGTTTTTATTATTACAATACATGTCATTGGAATATTTTAAATGGGATTTATTTCATTGAGAAATTTGATGATTATCATCTCAAGAATAACTCTAATATTTCATAGATACCTGTCACTTGAAGTGAACAAAAACACCGAAAAATCAATTAAACCGAGAAAACTAGAAAAAAAATAATCAAAAAAACCGAACGTGAAAAAAAAACCAATTAAACCGATTAAAATTTTAAAAAAACTGGCCAATTCGGTTCGG
>Ga0307511_10003778_pt1 | contig 15492 bp, 9 predicted proteins | sample 13_EM_MG_FD_200266 | JGI IMG/M metagenome (GOLD analysis project Ga0307511, IMG submission 200266) | Populus trichocarpa ectomycorrhiza microbial communities from riparian zone in the Pacific Northwest, United States - 13_EM | ecosystem: Host-associated > Plants > Roots > Unclassified | place... | reverse complement strand
CATAACACCAATGAAAAACCTTTGAAGTTATTTAGGTAATTTTAAAGGTTAGTTAAAACACTAGTTAGGTGGCCCGCGCTACGCCGCAGGCTCACCTTTTATTTTTATAAAAAAATTGGATCTTGACGCTGGCAGGACACAAGGCTATTTGGAGTGTATTTTGGGTCCTGCACAGCCAATGACCCAAGGCTATTTTGGGTTCTGCAGCATGCGGGATCCTAGGATAGTTGGGTGTTGGTACAGCCCAAGCGCCATGTGTGCGCAAGGGTGTGTCCAGCACTGAGGCAGGAGACCAAGCATCACGTGTGTGCTTGGTTTGCCAGCACCTAGGTAGCAGCCCAAGCGCAACGAGTGTGCTGGGGTCTACCCAGCACACAAGTAGCAGCCCAAGCGCCACGTGATTTTTCTTCAATAGTAATAATAGTTTCTTTAAATTTAATAATAATAATAATAATAATAGTAATTTTTAATTTTACCTTTCAAATCAAATCTATGGTTGTTTTTCAATATTAAGAATAATTTTTTTCTAATTTAGTAATTATTTTTTTAATAATATTTATAACACAAAAGATAATATTTTTAATATTAATACTTTTTATTATAGTAAAAATAATAATATTCATAACACAAATAATACTATTTTTATTTCCAAGAATATTTAGAACACCAATAATAATTTTTTTTCATATTAAAACTTTGAATTATTATAAAAATAAGAATATTATAACACAAATAATAATATCTTTGATATTAATACGTTGAATTATAAGAAAAATAATAATATTTTGATATGAATACTTTGTATTATAAGAAAAATAATAATATTTACAATGCAAATTAAAATATGTTTTATATTAATACTTAGAATAGATGAATATTTCTAATAATAATACGCCACAGACTCACTTTTTATTTTTATAAAAAATATCATAAAAAATTATAAGATAAAAAATTATATGTTTTTAATATTAATAATAATATTTTCTTTCAAATTTATTAATTATTTTATTAATAATATTAATTATAATAAAAATAATAATATTTCTAAAACACATAATAATATTTAGAATTGTAGGACCTAGGAACCTTGGGTCTTGATGAAGGATCCAATAGAATTGGATCGTTACGCCGGACCCCTTCCTCTTGGGTCTAGCGCCATGACCCAAGTGCCATGTGTCCCCAAGTGGACGCGGGCATGGCTCACGCCCAGCACAGCCCAAGCGCCACATGTGCGCATGGTCTGCCAGAACACAGGCTGCAACCCAAGCGCCACGTGTGCGCTGGGATCTGCCCCGCACACAGGCAGCAGCCCAAGCGCCATGTGTCCCCACGTGGTTTTTTTAATAGTAATAACAAATTTTTTAAAATTTTTTAATGATGATAATAAGAATAATAATAATAATAGTAATTTTTAATTTTACCTTTCAAATCGAATCTATTATTGTTTTTCAATATTAAGAATATTTTTTTTTCTAATTTAGTAATTATTTTATTAATAATATTAATTATTATAAAAATAATAATATTTATAACACAAAAGATAATATTTTTAATATTAATACTTTTGATTATAGTAAAAATAATAATATTCATAACACAAATAATACTATTTTTAATCCCAAAAATATTTAGAACAAAAATAATAATATCTTTTTATATTAAAACTTTGAATTATTATAAAATAATAATATTATAACACAAATAATAATATATTTGATATGAATGCGTTGAATTATATATAAAAAATAATATTTAGAATACAAATAATAATATTTTGATATGAATACTTTGAATTGTAGAAAAAATAATAATATTTAAAACAAAAATAATAATATTTTTTTATATGAATACTTTGTATTAGAAGAAAAATAATAATATTTACAACAAAAATTATAATATTTTTAATAATACTATGCTGCGGGCTCACTTTTTATTTTTATAAAAAATATCATAAAAAATTATAATATAAATAATAATATGTTTTCAATATTATTAATAATATTTTCTTTCAAATTTATTAATTATTTTATTAATTATAATAAATTAATAATATTTCTCATATAGGCATCTGCCCAAGCGCCACGTGTGTGCTTGGTCTGCCCAGCACACAGGTAGGCAGCCCAAGTGCCCAAGGCTGGGCAGACCGAGTGCCAAGTGACTGTAGCCTGGGGCATGGCCTGCCCAGCGGCCAGGCCTGACAGCCAAGTGCCAGGTGTCTGCAACCTTAGGGAGCGTGCCTCTTGACACTTGGGGTCTGCTAGCTGCAGCCTTACATATGCCCCCGTCAAACAGTGCAGTCCATAATAAAAGCACTCAGAATATATAATATTTATGTTACGGTGCAAAACAATGCAATTTATAATAAATTCACTTATAATGCATAATAGCCGACGTTACGGTGAAACACTGATAATTTTAATTATAGATAGTAATAAATCTTAAAGATAGTTTAAAAATAATAGTATCTAAATTGAAATATTTGTCAAAAATAGTGGGTAAAACACACTTTACCTATTTCATTTTATATATATATATATATCCACCGCCAGCGATGTACACATACACGATACACAGGGCCCCGCTCTCCCTCTCCCTCTCCCTCCTAAAAAGAAAACAGAGAAAAACAAAATCTCAAAAATTTTCTGCTAAATAATCACGATAACGATAATTATCTACGTCCTTCCCTGTGTAAGCTCTCCTTTTCTCTCTCTAACACTCTCGCTCTAGAATATATCAATGATTCTAAACTTCTACTTGTTATATTTTCTCCTCGATAATCGTGCCAGTGTCCAAAATTGGAGCGGTTGAGGTTCAACCGATTGAAGATTTTGATTAGCAAGGGACGTAATCGCGGAGGTGTATTTGGATGTTATCAATTTGATTTTGTTGAATTCGAAATTAGGGTTAGGAGTTTGATTTTGCCCTAATAATTTTTTTTGGTGATGTACTGTAGTCGATTTTATATTTCGATTGAAATCTAGGGTTTTGGTTTTAAAGTTTTGAATTTTAAAGGTTGCTTGTTATATTCTTGCCCCTTTTAATTAATTGTAGCTCTAATCAGTCAAGAAGTACTGTACAATCAACGATCATTGCTGCTTCATTGTTATTTTTTTCTGTTTAATTGTTCTTTATTTTTTTTGTTTATTTTTGAGGTATATTCATTAGATTATCTTCAATAAAACAAAAAAATCGTGCCTAACAATCCCCATATTCAAAAAAGAAAAGAAAAAAAGCATAAAAGAATAGAAAAAAAATTGAGGTAATAAAAAAAAAGCAATGGGGAGCCCAGGTTTAATCAATCGAAATAACGGGCAGCAGCAGCAGCAGAGACTAGGCATTACAGAACCAATTTCATTGGGTGGACCAACAGAGTACGATGTGACAAAGACCCGTGAACTCGAAAAGGTTCGATCTTTGCTGGGTTTTGTTTTTGTGATTTGCTAAATTATAAATTCTTGCTCTGTAAGTTCTGAGTTTTGAGTATGTGAGTGTTGCTTTAGTTTTTGCAAGATGCGGGATTGTATGAAAGTCAGGAGGAAGCTGTGAGTAGAGAGGAAGTACTTGGGAGACTTGACCAGGTCTGAAGTTTTTTCTTTTATTCTCATGTTTTGCCAGAAAAGTTTGCATCTTGTTTTTTTGATTGTTTTGGCTCCTTGCATAAGAACTGCATACTCCAGCATTTATTTTAAGTAATTTAGTAGAGTGCTTCTTAATGTTTCATGTTGACTGCAAAATGGAACAGATTGTGAAGAATTGGGTTAAAGTAATTAGCCGTGCTAAACGGTTGAATGAGCAACTGGTGCAAGAAGCAAATGCTAAGATTTTCACATTTGGTTCTTACCGCCTAGGGGTAGGTTATTAATCTTTTCAATCTAATCTTCTGAGTTGCATTATATGTTTTCTTTTCGTAGTGATTTCCTTAGTTTGTATAATGCTGAAGCTGAACTAAATAAGTGGCCTGCTTGTGTTGCTTAAAATTGTAAATACTCATCTATCTAAGAGCAATGGAAAGAAAAGAACCTTTTGTATTGAATGACTTGTCTTTGTAACAAAAATAAGTTGATAAAAAATATTAGAGTGTGTGATGGTCTCAATTTTTTTTTCTTTTGTATTTTCTGTTCATCAAAATGGAAAGGAAACAAATGGTGTAATGTTTCATTGATGCCTGGCGAATGTGCAGATTAATGATCTAAAGACTCTCACCACTTTATGTTCTTGTAACTCGTTTGAGTAACAGTTTGTGACATTGTTATCTATATATTTTTTTAGGTGCATGGCCCTGGTGCAGATATAGATACTCTTTGCGTGGGACCTAGACATGCAACAAGAGAAGTGAGATCAGCTCTTACCTGTTTATAGGGCAACAAATTTTATTCTAGTATGATTTAATTGGTGATGCTCAATTAATGTAACTATATACAAACTTTGCCTGCAGGAAGATTTTTTTGGTGAGTTACATAGAATGTTGTCAGAGATGCCTGAAGTAACAGAGTTGCACCCTGTGCCTGATGCTCATGTTCCAGTGATGAGATTCAAATTTAAGGGTGTTTCTATTGATCTTCTTTATGCTAAACTGTCACTTTGGGTTATTCCTGAAGTAAGTGACAGTTTAACTTGACATTTTTTTGTTTGTTTTATATGTACTTGTTATTTATGAACATGCTTTATTTTCTTTTTCTCTGTGAATCTCTGTTGTCGCTGTGGTCAAAATCAATGACATGCTTGACCCAATATGATGTTTCTTTGTAGACCTGGTGGTATAATCTGTGGAATCCAAATGACATGATATACTTTACTTAGCATGTAGAAGTTATATTGAATGCGCAAATCGAGTGAAGTAGTTTTATCATGAGGGTTCAGGTTCTTTTTATTCTGTTGTTATAAGTCATTATTCTCATCTTACACTAAAATCCTCTCAGTTTTTAATCCTCGATCCCATAAATAGCATCTAGATTTCTATTTTTTTTAAAGTTGAACATAATAGTCATTTGAAGGAGAAGGGTTAGTTTGAGAAAAAGTGTGCAAAATACATGACATGGCATTCCACTCACAAATTCTACCTATATGGAACTCATTCTTGTTTATGTGGCAAGTTTTTGATTATTTGGATAAAATTGTTTTAATTTAATGATTTGTCACAGGATTTAGATGTTTCACAAGACTCGATGCTGCATAATGCAGATGAACAGACTGTTCGAAGTCTCAATGGTTGCCGAGTTACTGACCAGATTTTACGTTTGGTGCCAAATATTCAGGCAAGTGGCATTTCTTTGTAATTTATGCTTCTTTTGGTTTTCTGATTTGATGCTTTCTGACTCTTCTACTGTCTCTAATTGTTTTTTTCCCCATTAAGTGCAGAATTTCCGCACAACATTGCGATGCATGAGGTTTTGGGCAAAGCGTCGTGGTGTATATTCAAATGTATGAGATGGTGCATTGAATCTTATGCTATGTTTTTCACCATCTTTCTTCTTTGTTTGTCAAAGTATTTGACCTATCTCTCATCTGCAGGTTTCAGGGTTTCTTGGTGGTATAAATTGGGCGTTGCTTGTTGCTCGCATATGCCAGCTATTTCCAAATGCACTCCCAAATATGTTAGTGTCTCGGTTCTTCAGGGTGTACACTCAGTGGCGTTGGCCAAACCCAGTTATGCTATGTGCTATCGAAGAAGGATCCCTTGGTCTTTCTGTTTGGGATCCTAGAAGAAATCCAAAGGACAGATATCATTTGATGCCTATAATTACTCCTGCTTATCCTTCAATGAATTCTAGCTACAATGTATCTTCGAGCACACTGCGTATAATGACAGAAGAGTTTCAGAGAGGAAATGAAATTTGTGAGGTATGATTCTATGTTTCATGTTATCCCCCCCCCCCCCCCCACTAGTATATGTGGATCAGGATATAACCATTGCTGATATGTCTTGTTTCTTTGCATTAGCTCATATCTCAGAGTTGTCTGTACTATCTGCATTAATTTGATGGCTTCTGGTGGTTGCAGGCTATGGAGGTGAGCAAGGCAGAATGGGACACCCTTTTTGAGCCATTTTCATTCTTTGAAGCATATAAGAATTATCTACAGATAGACATCAGTGCTGAAAATGAAGATGATTTAAGACAGTGGAAGGGATGGGTTGAATCCCGTCTCCGTCAACTTACCCTGAAGGTGAAGCACCAATTATTATTTTTGTTTGGTTGTGTTCTTCTCTCTTTCTGGTTTGATCCTTTATTTATCTCTAATGGTAATTTGCTAATGTAGATTGAGAGGCACACTTACAACATGCTCCAATGTCACCCCCACCCAGGCGAGTTTTCAGACAAATCTAGACCTTTACATTGCTCTTACTTTATGGGCTTGCAACGTAAACAAGGAGTTCCTGTAAATGAAGGTGAACAGTTTGATATAAGGATAACTGTTGATGAATTCAAAAACTCTGTCAACATGTACACATTATGGAAGCCTGGGATGGAGATCCGTGTAACTCATGTAAAAAAGAGGAACATACCGAATTTTGTTTTTCCAAGTGGGGTTCGTCCTTCTCGTCCATCAAAGGCAACTTGGGATGGTAGGCGGAGTTCAGAAGCCAAGGTTGCTAATAATTCTTCAGCAGATAAGATTGAAGGCAAAGGAGTTCTTGATGGATCAGATGAGGGAAAGAAGAGAAAGCGAATTGATGAGGATACAGAAAATAACTTGAGAAATCCCAAGGGCTATGCTGCCATGCCTCCCTCCGGTGGGGAAGTTCATGAGGGCAGTCCTCCTGTTGGTAATGTCAGTTCCTGCTCTACACAAAGTGACCTTGTAATTACAAACAGTTTAGGGGAATTGAAGGGGGAGAAAGCTGACAACAATGAAACAGAAAGCTTAAGTAATTCACAAAATTTAGCAGGGATTTTTGCTCAAAATGGTGAGCTTGATGGAATATTGAGATGTAACCTTCCGGACAAAGGTTTGCCAGCTAACAATGATACTTCAAGTTCTAAAGAGGCTGAGAAGCTGGCAATTGATAAAATAATGTCTGGTCCTTATGTTGCCCACCAAGCTTTACCACAAGAACTCGATGAGCTCGAAGATGACTTTGTATATACAAATCAGGGAAAGGGTTCAGAGTGGGCTGCAAAAGGCAGCCCAGTGGAATCTTCATTGTCAAATACAGCAGTAGAACAAACAAATGAATCTATAGCAGCAGTTGCATGCAGCAATGGAGCTGGTCCATCTGCTTATTTGTACCCTAATGGTGGCTCGGAGGAGCTTGAGGTCTGTTCTGTTTTTCCCCTAATATGTATCGTCTGTCTACAACCGAGTAGAACATAATGTTTTATTTTTGTTGTGGTTGATTGCAATCACTTGTGTGCTATATAACTGTAGCATTTTTCTTCTCTTCCTCTTCATTTCATGTGAAGAAAAAAGCTGAAACTTGTGATTCTACAATTACCTTTATGGGAAATGGTACCAGAGATAGACCTGCTTTTTGGTTGTTTAGCATACATGAAAGGCTCAACATCTATTCTCAATATAACAAACATCACCATTTACCATGGTTGTCATGCAAATTGGAAATAAAATAGTTTTAGTATGCTGAAAGATTTCTTAAATTAAATTTTAGGGAAATTAAAATTTTGGTACAAGAATACTTGTTTGATATAATGAGCTGCATAACACTTTTTATGTCTCCTATCTTTTGATGGAAGTTCCCTGACTTTTTGTTGCTTATTTTCTTTGCCATACTGCATTTGGATTGACCAAATTGTTTTGAAATCTGACACTGTTCTTGCATTTCTTGTCTGTTTTATTCTTGAAGCCTGCTGAACTTATGGCACCATTGTTCAACGGAATCTCTTCAGCTCCACCTGTGGCACAACCGAAACCACTTATCAGGTTGGCATTTCAATGTTATGGAAAAAGCAAAATCTAATTGTGAGAACAAAATTTTAATTGGAAGGCAGTTGCTGTAGTTTAGACTGTTGGTTTTGATATTTGACCACCTTTTTGCCGGGACCTGCAAGGCAAACTGAAAATATATTTACTTTCCCTGTGCTGGCAGGTTGAACTTTACTTCCTTGGGCAAAGCTGCTGGCAAAAGCACATGAAGCGTTGCAAAAATATAATCAGTGGGAGCAAAGTTGCCTGAGGGTGGTTCAGTTTTTATATGTAAGAGAAGGAAAAGATCCTTTTTTCATCACCGTTTTGTTTGTCTTTTTGTAACAAAAACAGTTGAAGTGAATAAAATCTTGAGTTATCAAAATTCCAACCTCTCGTCTGCCTCGGATAAAATTCGAAGTGTAGATTTTGAATGCGAGGCCAACCATAGAAGAAAGTCTTACTCAGCAAATGCATCTAGAGGGCTACTGTAAATGAACCTCTATATTTTCTATTTTATTTTAGGGGAAGCACATCTATCTGTCCCCAGTCTAAGCTCATGTTGATTGTCTGAATTCAAGCAATTTGGGGCATTTATTGATTATGTTTGTTTTTAATTTACACAACAGATGTCTGCAGTTCTGCCAGGCCATTCTATCTTTGGCCTTAGATCAGGGGGCATTATTTAGAAGAAATGTGAGGTTTGAATATTACAAGTAAGAAACGCAAACATGAAAAGTGATTTTTTTTTTGGAAGGTTTGTAGCTATGAAGCGAAATATGAGGCCATTGGACCTGGAAGATCAAACAAATATTATCACGACCTCTCTCATCTAACATGAAAGAGATACCAGCATGAGTTAATACCCAAGAAGGGTAAGGGGAAGATGCTTAAAAGATGTATTTAATGAGTTTACTATATTTTTATCAAGTGATGACAATAGATCTTGATTAATTTAATCTATATATTACTACTTTATTGGCCAAGTAATTTTGGTTGTTAGCGGTTTATGTTTTATAATGCACACTTTAACTCTAAAAAGCATAATTTTTAATATGACTGTTGGATTGAACTAAAATTTCGCTAGAAATTTGTAAAGGTCTTGTTTTATATTGGATTAAATTTTTAAAGCAATCAAATATTGAAAAGGCTTTATGATAAGGTTCAGAAGCTATTGTACGAGAATTGTATTAGTTTTCTAGTTGATTTAAGATTTTTTTTCTTATTTTATTTAGAACTCTTTTAATATTTTTCTAGTATTATTTATGATATTTTTATTTATTATAAATAAGGTTATTTAGCTTGTATTTAAGTTTTTTTTTTTATACTTTGATTTCAGCAATTATTATTGTGTGTGAGGTTTTGCTTATGCTTTTAGTTCTTCATTGAACTACTTTGACTTATCAAAGAATTGACATAGTTTCATAGCGACTTGTATATTTCTCGTTCGCATCTCTTTATAGGCGTTGGTTGGGGGTTTGATTACTTATAGTCTTAGTGTCTTGGTACAAATTATCATTGTGTCAAACTTAATTACAAGTTTAAATTTAGTTTTCTTGAGAAGGTTGATTTAACTATGAATTCTTGAATTTTTATATCCATTGGGTTCCCATTAGTTGGGATTCTATTTGGGAGCTAAGGAAAGCATTGCATAACTCGTTAGGAAAGCAAAGAATTACAAGGAGAGATGAGCATTTTCGATTCGATTTGATTTTCACTTAAAAAAATAACAAGAACATTGTTTTTTAATTCAAAGCCAATACCAAATCAAAACCAGTTTAAACCAACCGGTTTTAGTTTGTTTATGTTGTTAAAAAAACAAAAAACCTATTTAATTTTTATTGGTCTTTTTATGACTTTATATGAGCTTTTTAAAGCCTTGTAATTGATGTACAAAAATCTATTCAATTGTATAATTTTTAATGTTTTTAATTGGGTTTTTTTTTTTTTTTTTTAATTGGGTTTCTTTTTGTGACTTTCTATGGGTTTTTAAAAGCTGGTGACTAGTGATAGATTTCTCCACCTTGGATACATGTCACTAGTAACTGGATCTATTCAATCATATGATTCCTTTTTGACCAATACCAGAACCTTTCAGTCTTGCTTGATGTTTTCCACAACTTTCAAAGTAGATTAGTCCTTGAATAATCCGGAGAATTGGGATATCCTGGCTGTCCTTGGCACATGCTATATGCCCCTAAGTTGACGTACAACCCAAACGGATGCGTAGTTGATATACCCAGCTACTCCAATTAGAGGCACTCATCGTCTTTACCAAGAATTTATTAAGCAATTTGTTGCTCTCATCTATAGGGCTTTCCACTTCACTTCTCCTTACAGGATTCCTTGCAATTTTACTTTTAAGTTTTTCTCGTTTAGGTCCGTCCACTTCTCTTTTTTAATTATCTCCAATGGTCTTTGACTAAACCACCAGAAGTTGTTAAATACCGACCTTTTTGGTTTCTATATGGCTAATAAGCCATATGTACAACAACTGTTCACAACATCTTATTGATCCATTGTCATCCCTCCTACAATGGTTGAGCATTAAGATAGTTTTTGCTAGTATCACCGTAGTGAGATTTATTTGAGTGTTTTCATATGCAACAAAAGCTACAGTTGCCTCTAAACTAATTATTCTAGTGAGGTTTGAAAATAACACTACCTCAAAAATTCCTGAAGCAAGTATTCTGCCTTTTCTTCGACAAATATAAAGTCATTCTTCCTCTTTTCAAATACCTCATCGATCAACTTCCATTTTAGGCTAGTAGCACTTTTCTCCAATATCTTATGGAGATTTGAAACTTTAATCAATTTGAGCAATTCAATTAGCACTTTGTCGTGCCTTTGGTGGAAGTAGACTTTGTATAGATTTCGATGAAATTCGGTCAGTAAACCATACTCTTTCAAAGTATGACACATGTCTATATTCCTAAAAGTGAAGCACTAGTACTTGAGGTCTCAAAAATGCATCAAGGCTTTAATTGTTAAATTTTGCATGTTCTCCTTCGTGATTTTCTATATCGTCCCATATTTCTTCAAAAACCCATCCTCACGGATGCTTTTTAAGTGTGAGATGACCTTCTTTAAGTTGTTTCTAGAGCAACTCACATTTTTGATGGGTGATAATTTACTATCATTCAGTCTCAAACAATCACCTTCTAATAGCTGTAGGGATTCAGAATCCAACTTGTATTCAACAAAGATCATCTCTTTAATGGTGGCTATTTTATCAGCCCCAAGTCTCGCAATTCAAGATACTTTTTAGGGTTTAGTATGTCTTAATGCAATAAAGTTTATTTGTGGAACATACATCATACAAGCAGGTTCTATGTCTTTTTACGTGAGACATTGAGGTAAGCACTATCTAGTCTCAAAAGGGTATCTTGTTGTCCTAGTGATTACCCTCATAGAGGTAATATGTGGGCTCAATAGGTAGTGAGATGGTATGTATATCAATCATTACCAGTTCAAGCACTTAGAAATAGTCGGATGGTTTCACGAACTTAAACCCTAACTGAAAGTCATAAGATAAGCCATTACTCCTCCACTTAACCTGGAGTTTCCCGTGTGTGCATTCCAAAGCGATATATCACAAATAAACTACTAATGCATGAAGAAATTTGTCCATATCCAACATACAAGTATGAGTAGGATAAAACATGCTAAAGCGTAAATAAAAAAAAGGTAAGACAAATGCAAAAATTTAAACACATCAAATCACATAAACCATATAAAACACATAAAGCCTAGTCCAATATGGTAAAAAACAGAAGATTCCCAGTGGAGTCGCCATTCTTTCTCACGAGCCACATGGCGGGACGTCAGAGTCAAGGAGTTGCCACCTAGTTATTTAGTTCAGGGTCACCAAAAGACTCGAGTGGACTGGTCTTATATGAAATTCTAGGGTAAAAGACTGATTGTGGTTAAGGAAGGTATTAACACTCCTAGCGCACCTTATTTGAGGTAAGCTGCACTGTGTGGTCTAGATGTGGCTTAAAGGTAGTGATGAGTTCCTAACCGATAGTTCATCTATGGCTTAGAATAAATATTTATTCTTATGAATAAATTTGACGTTTCAAATTCATTATGGGCTCATATCTCTAAATAAATTCTTGTGGGAAGAATCCATGTAGGTGCTTTAACAAAGTTCACCTATCTTAGAAGGTGAAAGAGTTTTCCACAACTCGTATGTTGTGGTGAAAAATCTTTTGATTAAAATTGGTGAATACTGAAAATAATTTTGGGAATTTTAAAGTCAAATTTTGGTGTTTAAATGCCAACCTACTTGTAGGTCCAACATTTATACCAAAATGTTGACCATTAATTTTCTTGAATTAATTTTTTTAGGGTTTATTGAAATATTGGCTAAGTTCTCATGGATTCAATAAACTGATTATTAAATAAAAAATACATGTAAAGATATTTTTTTGAATTGTTTTGTATATATAAAAAATATTAAATCATACCATATGTTTATATATTGTTGTTAAGTAAGATATGATTTTTATCTTTTGAGAGACTTGGTTAAATGTACACCAAATAAAATATATTTTTGTATTTTTTAAATCAGATTTGTTTTTGAAAATTTGGAAAATTTTGAGATTTCGACGAAAAGAGAGTATTTTAATACCAGGTCAGTATCTTACAATGTAAGTCTACAGTCCCGATATTAAATAAAATTGCTGGAAAAATGTGTGAGGGACCCAAAATATTTTAAAATTCTTGATTTTTTTTATAGAATTTTTAGGAATTTATTTGGGGTCTGTTTGGAAAAAAATACATTTTTATTTAAAACAAAACTGTCAAAATAGGCCTAAAGGTGTGTTTGCCTAACAACCTTTTAGGCTAACAATTCCTCAATAAAAAAAGTAACCAACTAAACAAAGCCTGAACAAAACCAATCAGGTTGACTCGAAAACACTAGTTCAACCCTTAACCAAACCGAAAACAATGGTTTGACCTGAAACTAAAGCAAAACAAACAATTAAACCAAAAACAGATCAAAACTAAAAAAAATAAAAAAACATATTTTTTTTTGACAAAAATAGATCAAACACCAAGAACGTGAAGAATATGATTAAACCTTTAAATTGAAACCCAACAAACACAAATCACAAACCAGATAAGTTTTCATACAATCAAGGGTAAAGTTTTATTCGTAATCATGCATAGATCAAGAATCATGCATCCATTTTTTTCGATTAAAACTTAAAAGTCATGATTTGATCAAAATATGTTTGGGTAGTCGAAAAAGCCCTAGAATATAAATGCATGAATACGAGTTATTGATGCGTTTTTAACCCTAGATTATTGTTAAATATGACAAGCTAACATGTATGTGCCTCTAAAAAAGAAATTGAAGAACTTTTGCCAAAACCTAGTTTTGGCCATCTAGGTCTCTAAGCACACTGCTTTTGGTCATCACAAACCATATTACCAATACCAAGCATAATTGACTACAAATAACTAACAAATAACATTAAATCATCAATAATATGTATGAAGTTTCAATTCCTAAAACTGTCAAATTTTATCCAGCCTACAAATCTATACAATTTGGATTCAAATTTAGTTCCCTAAAATTATTTTGGTCTTGAGCAAGCCTTGTAAATTCATGATCAATAATATTGCTTCACAATGTATTAACTAAATAAAACAAAACAAAACAAAACAAAAAAAAACATTGTTTTTGTCAAAACTAACCTAATTAGAAAGTCTTTGTCACATTAAACAATCAAACACACCCTAAAAACAAACATTAAACCTTATAATTAAAATCACAAAAAAAAAACATAGCCATCTTCGTAAATATAAATGTAGACCAAATGACAACCAAAATCTCCTTATACAAGCCACATGGACTCTACTTTTAGGTTATAAACTATACCTTCGAAACCATAGAACAACTACTGTCTTTTTTGCTCTCCTTTGTAAAGTTTTACTTCCACAAACTTAGTGCCCTTTCAAAACTGAATAAACTCCTGTGTTAGGCTCATAAACCTTCATAAATAGGATATTTTTTAAATATTTATCTCCTCATTTTCTTCTTATTCTTAGCATTGATTTTCATGGGTTATTTATAGGGTTTCACTAGGGTTTTTTTTATTGTTGGATTCAATCAAAGATTAATCATGATTGATCAATCTTGGCTCTTTGATCAGAATGGAAGGGTTTTGGACACAAAAAAAAAAAACAATTGAAAGCTCTGTACTAGGCTGGTTTTGCAATGGTGGTTTTGGTTTTGGGGATTTTAGTGGTTTTGCCAAACTTGAAGACCATGGAGCTGTTTCTTGGTCTTCTGATTTTAAGAGAAATACGACCAACCCTTGATAAGAATCTATTGAGAAAGTTTTGAGTGTGAACACATGAAAAAGTCAGTGGTTTTTTTGAAATGGGTGTCACAGTCATGACTGATTGAATTGACTACTTTCAAGGCCTTGTCAGAGCAACTTTAACTTCAACATTGTCAGAGACCACCTAAAGTTGGCAGAGAAGGTGCACACCTTTCATTTGGATCCAATTTTGCTCAATTTGGAGGTCTATAGTTTCACATTCATTTGGCCAAAGGTGTCAACTCAATCAATCAAAAATTTGAAAATCCAAGGAAAATTGATTGAGGACAAGATGTTGGAGACTTCTATGGAAGAATTGAGATGTAAATGTCTAATTTCATGGGCATGGGGTTGTAGAGGGGGTGTTTCTCAATTGAATGATGCTGGTTACAACCCCTAAGATGGTTAAAAACGCCATTTTCATTCACTTGAAGATGTCTATTCAACCAGTCAAAATTGCTAAATAAGAAGATAAATAATGGGTGAACGACGCGTTGTTTAAGTTAAACCGTAGAAATCAAGGTTTTTTAATTTAGGATTTGGCCAATTTTAATTTGGTCCCTACTCTTCCATTTCTTTTTAATTGCACCCATAATTGTCCCCCAACTTATAATTACATGCAATTGCACCCCCATAAAATTTAAATATCAGCCCCAAAGTTCAGTGCCTTTTATAAACGAGTTCTTGGTTTTAATTTGTTCAATTTCATCCTTAAGTGACTACCAAAATTTCAATTCCTTTCAATTTGGCCCCTGATTTCACCAATTTCTACCCCAAAAACGTGCGCCACTTACAGGTTGGTCTTTCGTCTTGGAAATTTGCAAAATGACCTATAAAATTTTATTTTTTCACAAATAAGCCCTTAATTTAACCAATTAAACCTTCCAAAGTCTAATTTAAATCTCCAAACTTCAATTTCTTCCAATTAACACCTAAATTGACTCCAAAAATTGATTTTCCTTGCAATTAAGTCCTCAATAAAATTAATTAAGCATTCCAAAATTCTTATTGAGTCCTTACCCACCAAAATTTGTGTTTCTTTACCCTAGATAAAAATATTTTCACCAATTAGGACTTTTGTCAGTCATAATTGGGTTGTCAATTTTGCCCATCTTATACATTTTAGTCCTCCAACTTTTCCACTTGTCATCTTGGTCCTCCACCACTATATATATATATATATATGTGTGTGTGTGTGTGTGTGTGTGTGTGTGGTAAAAAATGAGCAACAACAAAGATGAATGATGTATGGAATGTGACATAAAAAACATAGTATATATATAGAACACATAAATCA
>Ga0307511_10003777_pt1 | contig 15493 bp, 10 predicted proteins | sample 13_EM_MG_FD_200266 | JGI IMG/M metagenome (GOLD analysis project Ga0307511, IMG submission 200266) | Populus trichocarpa ectomycorrhiza microbial communities from riparian zone in the Pacific Northwest, United States - 13_EM | ecosystem: Host-associated > Plants > Roots > Unclassified | place... | reverse complement strand
GCAAACCCTCTCAAACAGCGCTCAAGCATGTTGGTTTGGTTGTATTAATACAAAGGCGAAATCGAACTAAGCTCTCATTAATTTCTGGAAAGCAATTTCTAACTTCAAACGGTGACGGATCCAGACTTGATGAAATGGAGGGGGCCAAAATACCAGCGTATAGACTAGACTATTAATCCCGGCAGAAAAACATATTTCAAGGCAGTTACAGATGGATGGCAAGGTCAATCTGGATCCTTCACCACAGCGGGAGAGTGCAGGATCAGCAAACCAGGCAATATGGCATCCTTTCAACAAGAATTTGAAGTGACCATAACATACATCGATTAATTAAACAATGAGAATTTATCAAGGGAAGAGCCAATAACCAATTCTACATTTTTATCATATAAGCAATGGCACTGAAGTCAGACATGAATTTTTTTAGTACAAAACACTTTTTAAGTTAAACTAACAAAGATGAATCACAACAGCCATACAGACACCAAGCAGAGGGACTCTTTACTCAGCTCTCGATTGACCAGCTCGGGAGGAGAGAATGATGCCAACAATGAGACCGTAAAGGGCCAGTGCTTCAGCAAAGATGAGAATGAGGATCATACCAACAAAAAGCTTTGGTTGCTGGGCATTAGCTCTGCAAAGTACAGCCCGACATTAAAGTGAAACTTTCAATGAAAAACTGAAATCCAATAACTCATTGGGCAAAACCATAAAAGAGAACACTACCATCTGTATAGCATGTATCAACCTCAGAAATGGAAGGCTAATCAAGGCACCCAGCATCAAACAGACAGCGCAAAACAAACACAAGAAACAAGTACAGGTAAACAGCATACAGTATATCACAAACTTCATTGTTTAACCCAACAAAGCAGAGCAGACACTAGTAGTTATCTACACCAAAGAGGTGATGAAATTATTATAACCAAATACCTGTTTCTCACCGAACCTCCAAAAATCAAGACCCAACAGAAAACCTCAAACATTTAACCTTATATTTCCAAATATCTTCACAAATGCAAACAGGAAGGAATAGTAACAATAATAAACTAATTGCAAAACTCAACCTTGAACATTCTAGCAGAATAGAATTCTAAGCAATGTCTATTAAACTTTAGCTTTGGTTTATTTTAGTGACTGCAGTTACCATCTAATTTTCTATTGGAAGGCTTTTCATATATGATAACATTCAGGGTCCCTCCATTCATTAATTTTCATGGTCTCTATTTGTTATGTTTACACAAATTAGTTGATACGTCTGTTTATGGAAACTTAAAGCTGACAACCATTTCCTTTAAATTCTCTTGAAAACATTTGATTACTTCAAATTGAAACTAAATTAAAAACTTATTGAGTGCAAACTAGGTTCAAATTCCGGTCGAGTCCAAGTCAAAGCTCCCCCAGCTCAATCAACTCCAATGAGCATCATGAGGCAGTTGAGCCAATCTCAAACACTTGACGGAGGAGCTTATGAACTAAAATCAAACAAGCTTCTAGAGCTCAATTCCAAAACAACCCATGCTTGAGCAACTATTTCAATCCACGAAATTGAGCTCAAACAATCTATTGGCAGCTTTCTAGCAACCATATTACAAAACAAGTACAAAACAAAATATTGAAGACAAAACCATATCGCAACTAAAACAGGCATTGCATATCATATAGCAGCTTCAAATACCGCTCCTAAGCGAATGAAACACGAAACCTTTTATCCCGGTAGAATTAATCATAAGATACCTTTTTATAATTAAAAAAACATAACAAATCCAAAAGAAAAAATTGAGCAATTGGAATCAGTTATTAAGTCACTCAAGAGATTTACCTAACACCAGCATCACCAACGATGCCAATAGCCATACCAGCAGAGAGACCAGCGAGGCCACAGGCGAGACCAGAAGAAAGATGAGCATATCCATCGAACAGATAATAGGATTTTGCCTTCGGGTTAATACCAGTACTGATAATCACGGCAATAATCAGACCGTATATACCCAAAACTCCAGCCATAACGACCGGGACTATGGATTTCATCACGAGCTCTGGTCGCATCACACCCATTGATGCAACGCCAACTCCACTCTTCGCGGTACCGTAAGCAGCTCCCATGCCTGAACAACCACCCAATCAAAACACCAGATCCACGTAAGCATCATTGAAAATAACTAGAATCTTAATATTCATAGATCCAGATCAGAATTTGGTTCCAAAAAAAAACAGAGATCAAAATTACAGGAGAAAACGAGGGCGGCAGCAGCGCCAAGGAATCCGAAGAACGGCGCAGTTTCATCTCCACTGAATGTTGAAGACATTTTGTTTTTGGATTTTGACGAGTTTTGGAGAGGACAATTGAATCTAGAGCTCTTGTGTTAATTAATTAACTTATTTATTTATTTTCTAATAATAAGAGAAACTGGAGAGAGCTTCGTGGCGAAGGAAGTTATTGGGCTCAAAAGCCAGCCTGTATCAAGATACAGTAACTGTTTTGTATTTTATAAAATTTTGTATTTTTTATTTAAAATTAATTTTTTTTTAATTTTTTAAGATATTTTTAATATACTAATATAAAAAAATAAAAAATAAAAAAATATTATTTCATTCATTTTCAAATAAACAAAAATATAAATACTACATTGTAAAAACTAAAACACTGTCATGTCAGGCCAGACTTAGGTAGGCGTAAATTCAAATTAATAAGAAAAATATTTTTTTTTTTCTATTCAAATAAAAATTATTTATAATAAAAAAATAAAAACATATTCTCAAACTTGTTCTTGAAAAATAAAGATAATGAGTTAGAATTAGTAAGTAAATGTATTTTTTTTATTTTGATTCAAATTTAGAAATAATTTTTTGATTCAAGGCAAAGTATTTCTAACCAAATTTACTTGCAAAAAATCAAACCAAACATATCCCTAATTGACAGGTTGTTCCTTTGATTTTATTTTGAATGGAAGGGGCTTGGCGTATCGGCTTGCTTTCTTGGAGGTCACCAGGTGAAATTTGAATCAAAGTCGACAACGCCCATGTCCTTGCTGCAAGACAAGAAACGAAAACAACATCCAGCCACTGAGAATAGAATCATGTAACCCATAACCCATAATCCAACCATCCCAGGACATTATATAAACAAGCAGACCGCGTTTGAAACTCCTATGTCAAATGTCATTCTCATAATTCATGGTTGTTTGACAAACAAATCGAAACCGTGTCGAGGACAGAATACAGATAACATAACAAAGGCATTTGACACAGATGAGAGTATGTAAGAATTTTTTATCATATCAAAACGACTTGTCAATGTATTATGAAAGTGTAATACAATACATCTACAGAAGGATAACACCCGTTGACGTAAAGGCAATTAAGATAAATCATAATTCAGTCAGAAGTGTGCAAAAAAATGACAACACAAGCAGTGGCCAGGCACCACTTAAGAGTATTTTATTTAAGCTGAAACTTGCCAGGTCGTTTCAGGTCCAAAAAGGAACCACAAGACGGTCACCGTCAAGTTATTATGCATTAGTAAAGCAGTGCTCCGGAGGAGAAAAATCCTGGAGAATTGTCATGCAAAAAAGGCCCTCTCTTTCCATAAAGAGATCAAAATGAAACAAAACAAATGTCAGCGCATTGCAGAATGTATTTACTCAATGAGCACTCCAATGTCATCAAAGAACTTTTCTTCTCTCCCTAATTCTAAAAGAGATCGGTGACATGATGGGAGACAATCAAAGCTAAAAAGCAATGTTATGTTCCATCGACTAACCAGGGGCAGAGTTTTCTTCATTACTGCCAGAGCAAACACAACTCGCTTTCTGGACATTAACCACATCTTCAGTAGTTCCATGCCACTGATATTTAGCACACAAGGCTGCCATGTTGCAGTGCATCCGGTTACTAAAAGTTCATTAAGAGAAATTAAATGACTTGTATATGAAATGGGCATACCTCGCATTGGCAAGACAACGACAATATGTTTCCCATCCTGGCAGCAACAGAAAATGTGAGCAGTAAGATAATAGCCAAAAGACAAGCAAGGATTAACTAGAGTAACTACTTTGAGATACATACAATGCGACAAAGTCTACACATTGGTGCAATTGTTGCCATTAAAAAAAAAGATGAACTCCACAGACGCTAAGTCAGCCAATTATTACAAAGACCTCTCACCATTTTGATTTTCAAATGCCATGCGTACACATCGCCGAGCTGGGATTTAAGGTAATGAAAGTAAACTCCATGCACATTGATGCTACGTCAATGCACATCAACAAATGCAAACACACCCACAGAGAGCAAATAGACAAAGCATAGCCTAGAAAGGCTGCCATAAACGCAGAACGTGTTCCTTGTATTAAAATTTCAGAGAGCAGAAAAATTAGTAACATTTTACTTGAAAAATCAGAGAAGCACTTTAGCACTTCTTGGAGTAAGAGAGAAATATTCTGTATGTTTGACAATTGTCAAGACTGAAACAATCCTAGACTGTACACATAGCAAACAACAAAATGTCAGGACTAAGTAGTGCCTCCTCTATGCCAATCCCTGAATTAAAAAGAAGTCAGGCATCAATTCTCAATGCCTCGGAATCATTGTTGACGTGACGAACCAATTGCAAGGAGCAATATGATTCAAAATATGCTGATGCTCGTGATCCTGGTAATCAGAGCTACAGCAATTGCCAAGCTCCTTTGGCCCTCTGAGCTGCACTCCAGTAGAATCTGAAGACATTTGCGAGAATACTTGGATATCGAACAATCTTCACTGGGGCCCTCCTGATTTCAACAGGAAAACTGTCCCCTTTCTGCTATGGCACTTTCTACATCATTAACAGCATATTGGCACTCCAAAATTAAGCATCTACACAGGTGCCGAGGCACAAACTCCATGGCTAACATCTTATACTGTGAACTCGTGAAGGAACAGAAATGAATGGACTTTCTGTAAATGTCACACAGAAGCATACTTGAAAACAGGCAAGTCAATTCTGGGGACCGTCAAGGTTCAACAGCTGGCTTCATTGCCATGTGGTTCTCAATCAATTTATCCACAAAGGCACGAATCTGCATATTAAAAGCATCCAAAGATTATTAAGTTTCAGAGAGGATGAAAATGGAAAATAACATCGAGATCATAGAATGAAAAAACATACTCATGGAAAGATGTTACCCACAAGAAAAGTTTTTTCTAAGAGGTAATAACATAAAAGAAGAATCAAAAGAAGTTATCTGCTTCATGCTAATGAAAAGATGGGTGATGAAGGACGGATAGATAACTGATGCAAATTTTCAAGTAAATTGGGCAGTATATGATGTATAAATGATAATTAGGAACTATACTATTGCTGCCAAACCAAAAAACAAGTCCCGATGTATTAAAAGTTTGGCAAAGGAATGTTTCTTGAGCAAGCAAGGAATCTTCTCAGAAGGAACGGAAATGTCTACATTGAAGGAGGGAAGGCTTGATGTCAATACTATGCTATTGGGGTACACACCTTATTCTTGCGCTTGGAATCAAGAAACTCAGAAACTGCCATGGCTTTTTCTATATCTGTAGCCTTCTCCATGACCTGATGACAAATAGTATATATGTAAGACAGTGACAGAACAGATAGTTGCAACATCCTGGATAACCAAATTGTACATATTTATAGCCCAAGAACAATTAATTAGAAACAAAATATAGAATAAAGGAGGAGCTGGAGGAAAAATGTACAAACCTTAGTTGATATTTTCTTCATTATTGATTTGTACCCCTCCTTGTCAATTTTCCTAGCCTTATAAACAGGCATGAGCAATGATGAAACAAAATCAACAACAGCCTGTTTAATACGATCAGCACCTCGAGAATGATGTTTTGATGGCTCGTTGTTTACAGTGACCTGTGAGATGGAGCTCTCATTTGCTCGTCCATCATGCTTCCAGGTAGGTGGTCTAGAACTTGTGTTTGAATCCTCTTCATCTTTTATATGCATGGCCCGATGGAAAAAATCTGAATCAGCTGCCGCTGCCTGACATTGCCATCTCTCAATGGCATGATAGCCCTTTATCCCTGCACTACCAGCAGTATCCACCCATGCTTTTGTAAAAAGGCTACTGTCCACCGCTGTACTTTCTCCAGACTGCTCTCTAAAACTCATATGTGAAGCAATCTCATTTGAATGGCTCCGCTGAGATAGGTTATCACCCGACATTCTTGAACTATCAAAGTTAGCATAGGCAGCAGAGAAATCAACAGACCAGTCCCTAACCCTGCAATTTCTTGAGTCAGTTTCTGATATACAGTCTTGTTTTCCCAGAACACCACCAGACCACTTTCTTCTGAGATCATATTCATCCATCTGTGCATATTGTTCCCGTCTAGCAAATTTGTGAAATGAGGGTATCTTAGGCAGCTGCACCAATGTGCTAAACTTGGCTTCTGATGATGCATATGCCTGCAATGTGCTAACGCTATTTAATTTCTTCATAAAGGTAATCACAACTGGATGAGAAAAGAAAGCAGCCTTAAAGTAAAAGGAAAGAGCTAGTCCATGTACAATCAAGATGAAAAACTAGTGGTATCCTTGCACACATGTTCGTCATTTTTTACAGTGGATTTCACACTATTAACATGCACCAAATTACCATCCATATATCAGAGGAAGGGGTAAAAGAAAAGAAAAAAAACAAAATGCAGTAGCATTTTTCTTCCACCAACCCACAAAATCATGTAAAAAGATTTTCAAAACTTCAAGCTAAAATCCACACAAGGTTTGTTTTGTTAAAAACAGTAACCAGGCAGCGGATGTTCGTATATATTTCCAAGTAGACAAAGAATTGATTTACAAAATTTCATGGGAATGAGGAAACTTCAGAAGAGAATCGCACTTCATGCGATGAATATGGGAAACAAACCTGGGCAGCTACATGGGCAGCAGCACGAGCTGCCTCCTCTGCAGCTAAGGCAGCCTGTTCTTCTTCAGAGATGGCAATTGTGTTACCCTCCTCTACCTCAATACCCAGTCTGCTTGAGCATTTCAGAGTTTCTGGCTTGCTCTTTGCTTTTTCCATGTTAGAGTTTGATGGCAAGGGGCCTCTAGTCGATGTAGAAACCTGCAGATTGCCACTATTCTCCAAAGCACCATGATGAGCGTGCAAAGGTGGCTTTCGTGAGGTTGAATTGTTGAAAGATTTCCTCTTTGAAGACTCCAATGCAGTTGCATGCCTTGATAACTTTACCCCACCATTTGAAGCTTTTTCCCTGCGGAAGACTTCAAGCCACACACTAACCAGCTGACTTGCTATGGCACGTATATCACGGCTTGTGTGCACACACACTTTTTCTTTCACTGTTTTCCCTATGCCTGTTCAAACAAATTAAATTTCAACAATTAAAAATGGTTTAATACTTTGAATACACGACTTCTGATGTCTGATCACTTCTATAAGCCCCATCAAACATCTCTATAAGTAAACACTTTGTATTCAATGAGCAGACATGCTCAAGTTGCATGTAGATCAGAAAATATACCTGACAAACGCACAGCAAGTAAATCAGTTGAAACAAGCACAAGAAGACGAACACAGTGACGCAAGAGTTGAGTCCCATCCTTCCCCATTGAGTCCTGCAATAAATCGAATAGATCCATATGGTTAGAATTTTTTGGTCTGCATATGATCATCATTAAATGACACTAGCAGCTTGAGAATTTTGAAATAATTTGTAAAACCCCAGTGGTCTAGATTCCTAACAGGGTGGGATGCTGTGAAATAAAAAAAACATACCAGAATCCATGAGTTGAGCATAGCAAGCCCTTTCCTGGTCCCAGCAAAGGACTTCAAAGTTCCAACAGGAAGATTCAACAATTTTTTGGCCAGATGCAAACGTCCTGCGATGGTTTTTGCACTGAAGAACATGTCTCGTAGTAAAGCTTCCCTGGTTAAAAGCCTGGCCCGATCTAGAGAATTCTTATACAATACATTGGACAGCTCAACTGCCTCAAGTCTCTTTGTTATGTCTCTAACTTCATCGCGTTCAACCTCTGAGTGTCTCTGTGCCCCCTCCATTGCCTCTACTTCTGTCGTAAAATCAGTTCCCATACTCAATATGTCAATTATACGCACTGCCTCCCGGAGTCCACTCATCATAGCACCACCAACCGTGTCTGGATGCTCCTTGCAGGTGGCTTCACCCGCAAAAAATACACAGTTCTCAACAGGCCTGCCTAATATATCATAGTCTTCTCCAGATGATCCAATGGCAACATAGGAGTAAGCACCATAGCTGAAAGGATCCCTGCCCCAATCAGTCACCACTGATGCAACTGGATCAGGTACCAAAGCCTCCCCAAAAAGTTTACGAAGAACCATTAGTGCATGACTTACATGATCAGACGAGCTCATTCTTTGGCCATCAATAGCTGCCTTACCAGCCACTAGGGCTATAAGAACAGGAGCCCCAACAGTTTTCTTGACATTCCAGAACATAAAACAATGACCCCTCCGATCAGTTTCCTCAGCAGTCGCACCAAAGTAATCCATTGAATCATCCCAGAAAACATCTGGAAATTCAAGGACTACTTTATTAAGAACTCCAAAACCAAGTCGCTGAATGGAAGAACGTTTCCATTGCGGTAATGGAGGGGAAAACTTGATGGCTTCTGCTTTCAGGCACCCAAGAGGCACGGTAATCAGCACAGCATCTCCCAAAAACTCGCTACCATTCGAGGTGCAGACTTTGACTTTGCTACGATGACTCACGCTTGCTCTAGCATCTTTGATGCCATATGAAATATCTGTGACTACATGGTTCAAGTGAATGGGGAGTCGTTCCCCAAGAGACTCGACAACATTACTGTAACCCCCTTTAATCATACAATGAGCTCCTCCAAATCCTCCATAAACATCATCTTGATTCCAGTAGGGAAGAGAAACTTCCTTGAGAGAAGCAGCACAACCATACTCCAAATGAGCAAAATGCCAATCCATAACCCTCCTCTCAAGAGGACTCAGAATCTCCTCTTTGGAATTCTCAGGAGCTCCACCATCAACACTACAAGTTTTGGAATCATATAAAGCATCCACTGCATTTCCTGATTCAGTTTCATCGAAAAAGGCTCCAGGGTGTACCATGCGACGTGTCTTGAGGGCATAGTTTAAACCATCCTCCAGAGACATTTTCATAGCATGTTGCCCTTTCTGAGCAATAACCAAGACCATGTCATCAAGAAGGCTGTTGTACTCTGCTTCCAATTCTTCATCCAGATCTGTAGGAACCTTTTCTCCAGTCACAATATCATAAAGAGGACAGTCACTATTTAGCACAGTCAGCTCAAGGCCCAACTGAGCACAAATCAATGAGGAAGGGTCTGGTCTTCTTTCAGTAGTCACATCAGCCTCAACTCCAGTTATAATACTAGCCCCAAGATCTACAGGGACTGAAAGAGATGAGTGATCTGTATAAACACGACCACCAATTCTACTCCGAGCCTCGAGTATAGTGACAGAAAAACCCTGACGTTGCAAGTGACGTGCAGCAGTTAAGCCAGCAGGACCAGCTCCAATGACAATTATTTTCTTTCTGTCTTGGGAATCACACAGCAATTTATGACTTCCTCCCATTTCAGCACAAGAGTTAGATTTAACACTCTGCAAGCCATTCCTTAACTCTGGATTTATTACAGGGGCCGTCCTGCTATCCAGCATTGTGCAAGATGGATCAGTACTCAAAGCATCCAAACTGGCCAGCCCATTAGATAACTTTGTATTGCTAACACTATTTTGCTTAATATCTTCAGCTGGCCATTCTTCACATTCCTTGACATTGGGTAAATCAACAAGCTTCCCACTTTTCAAAGCTTTCAATGCCAGGTCTTGGTTATCCATTGGAACTCTGTCCTTTGGCTCCAAGGAATTTTGAGAACTTTTAACCTGACCAAGGATAAAGGAGACCCCATCTTCTAAATCGGCTACTGAAGCTCCAGGATTTCCCTCAAAAGTTTTTTCTTCGACAAGTTTATAATTGTGATTGGCACTAGGTTCTGCACTCTCTTTCTCAGAAGCAATTCCAGCATTTATATAGCCCTGTCAGCATATTATGAGCATTTAGATGCCAGACATGACGTAACTGGAACCAAAATATTGGACTGTTTATTTATTTATATTTTTTGATGAGGAGGCATCAGCTGTGAACGTGCATGAAAGAACAAAATCAAAAGTAACACAACTTACACTCTGATCAAGAAATTCATAGATTTGCCTTATTAAAGAAGCACGGGGAGATTCATTCTGGGAAGGAGTCTCAGTGATGCCACAGTCTGCAAGAGGCAATATACGGCTAACGTCTTTGCTCCAAAGACCCAATATCCGATTCCTGCAATGCACAAAGGCAATCAAGTAAGCAATGGGAAAGGGGGCGCAGTCCATGGTCTATTATGGTAACCATAAACCATCCCAAGAACATATTCTTTGGGGAGAACAAGAAACTAGGAGGATGACTAATTCTAGTCTCTGCACGGGAAGACTATAAAGAGACAAAATAGTAAGATACAATAACAACAGCATTGCTGCTCTTACAAGCTATCCTATAAAAAATGCAAACTGAAACGAGATCAACATAATATCTATTTCGTGGGGAAATAGGAGGCTAGCAATTAGACAGCCTATAATCACATTATGCTTTCTTAACAGAAGTCACCTTCCATTGGATATATTCACTATCCATAAAATAATATATGGTCCTTCAAACATACTATTGTATAGAGCAAGAAATAGCAACAAGTGAAAGATGGACAGATAGTTAGCTACTTGGATATCCATGCGATTCCAACACATAAAAAGGCACAACAGACCAAGATTCCAAGATCTTTTGCTCTGGCTGGAATGATACTTGCCAGTTGATTCAGAAGAGGTGGCGGGTAGCTATTAGATGTGGATACAAAAACAACAGTATAAAGCATACATAGCAATATCCAATGCCGCTAAACATAAAGAACCGTTGGTGTTCTGTCAACTTGATAACACCGACAAATAACAAAAGAAAACAGCTCTTCTGAACTGCAACAAGAAAAAAAAGAAGGAAAAAAGGTAAAAAGAAATTACCGGAACTGTACTGCGTGCCATGCACAGCCAGATGTAAGGAAAAAAAAAAAAAAACTAACCTGCAGTCCAAATATTCTTGAAGCCCACCTTTGCGCTTTAAGACCTCCTTAAACTTGATCTTTTCAACTGGACCTGCTGCACGTGCTTTCAATCCAGCTGAAACTGCTGCGATCCCGCCATTTTCAGCCTCAGCACTATTTGAAGAAGAATCAGACTTCTCTCTGGTTCTAAAAGATCGGTCACTTTCAACAACCTGGTAATTTTCCAGAAATTGTTGCTCATTTATCAAAGTCTCCCAATCAGCATCCCCTTCATAAGCCATGTCTCCAAGTCTACGCTTTTTGGGCTTCCGCATAGCACGATGTACAGCTGCTAAGTGACCATCTTTGATGTCAGAATCTGGCACTGATACAGCATCTTCTGGATAACTTTCATTTTCTTCTGGAGTTAAAGATCGAGGAGATGGTCCATTGGCCTCTTCATTGATGGAAAGATAATCTAAGGAGTTCCCATTGTGGTTCATGCACAAAGAAAATGTACATTTGTGGACTTCTCTGGATGTTACAGTAAAAGGTGATAACCTAACATCAGATATTTCGACATTTTCCTTTTTTGGAACTGAAGCAAGATCCTGCAGATCATTTTGACTATGAGGGCTAGAGGAGGCTGAGACTTCTCTTCCGCCTGAAGATATTGAAATTTGAGGTTCTGCATTTGAAATGCATGCGGCTGAAACACCCTTAGATTGTTGTTCTAATGTGTTCCTCGTGCTTACTTTACCCACAGAACAAAGCTTTAACCCATTCTTTAAAGTTTGAGCTTCCAAGCCATCATAATTGCCTGGAGCGGAATGACTTTCATTCCAAATTCTATATGGACTACAAGGTTTGCCCATAGGTTCCCCTTTAAAATCTGAGATGCATGGGTCCTGCGTTTCTTCATCTTCAATCACCCCATGTTGAGATCCCAATGCTGGAGATGCGGGTGCAGCAACCTCAGCAGTAACTTCTGAAGATTTACCATGTCTCTTGTCATTGGATTTCATACTTTCATCCTTGCTCACAGAGAGCCCTTTGATTCTATCAGAGTTTTCTTCTATGCAATAGGAAGTTTCACCAAACCCATTATCAAGCCTCTGGTTTTTTGTATTCAAAATTTGTCTAGAGGTAGAATCTAACAAACTCGAATTGGCAACTATATGGGAACTGTCTCCACCTTCCAGATCTTTGCAGACCACACTTGAGACAGGACTGGATCTGAATGTACTTAAATCCACATCCTTGGAACCCCCAGAACCAACTCCAGTTTCAGGGCTTAATCTGGCCTCCAAACACTGAACCCTATTAATTTGCTTTGAACTCGAATTTGCACAAGACTTCCTCACCGAACCCGATTGCTTCTTCTGATAAAAAGCTGATATTGAATCTTCCAGCTTATCCAAAGACTGACTTGAACTCTCACCAGGCAACAAACTTTCCTCTTCTTGGTTCTCTAACAGAGCACCCTGAGATCCCAAACCCTCTGAATCATCATCAACCGCAGCATCACCCCCAGTTCTCACTCTCTTCCAACCACTCCCCACTTTACTCGCTCTCTCCTTACACTTGTTTTGTACTTTTTTCTCCACATTTCCATCCAATAACTCATCACCTTCATTTTGAATGGCACTTACAGATCCCAAACCCTTCTTAGGAGCTTTCAACTTCTTCTTAAAACTCGCAAGTGTATCATCCATTCCTCCCAAGTCCTCATCCTCGGTCACCAATTTATCTTCCCTAACTTCAATCTTCTCCAAAACCACCTTAACCTTTTTAGGGTTTCTAGGTCTCTTCAACCTGAACAAAGACCCAATAGGCTCATTATCATCTGAATCGATACCAAACTCAATTTGCTTCCCCAACAATTCCTTCTGCTCCTCCATTCCTTTGTTAACCCTAGGTTTCAACAAATTCTTTGACAAACCCTTCTGTGACCCTAACTTAGCTTCCAAATCCTTACAATTCGACAAATCATCACTTTCCATTTCTCTATTATCAAAAAATCAAAGCTCATTTTTCCCTCAATTAACAAACTAATGCCATCATTAACCAACCAAAACAACACAAAATAACAATCCAGGCACAACCTATCAAAACCTAAATATATAAAAAACAAAAAATTAGAAACAGAATCATCTCTTTCTAATGCAAGTAATTATCCATAGCTTTGCTTTAGTTTAAGCAAAGAATCTAACGATATTAACAGGAAAAAAAAAGTGAAGGATTCTGAAGCGAGTGAATAGACAGTGCTGCGTGTGGAGAGTGGGAAAAAAAATAAAGAGAGGTGCGGGAGAGACGGGAGAAGGGAATCAGACCTGAGAGAGTACTGGAGCTTTGACAAGGAAATGGAGGTAGCGGTCATGGATTTGTCGAGGGAGAGCGAGAGCAGCCCGTTAGCGTTTGATTTTTTTTATTTTAATTTGATTTTTGTTTTCTGGAATCAGAAGGCTTGAAGCGTAGGAGACTTTTTTTTTTTTTAGTTTTAAAAGTATTTAAAAAAAAACTGAAACTTTTTTTTTATTTTTTTTAAATTAATTTTTTTTTAATTATTTTAATGTATTAATATAAAAAAAATATTTAAAAATAAATGTACCACCAAATCAAACAGCTCTAAATACTTATTATATTGTGCTTAACGGGTGTGTTTGTTTTAGCTTTTATAGTTAAGGTTGTGGTAGAATATAACCCATTTGTGCACAAAACTTAACCACAAAAGCTAATTTTTTTTATTTTTTGTGGTTTTTTTAGTGGGTCTCACACCCAACCTCAACCTCCACCTCAAATACAAACACACACTAAAGTTAAGGGAAATAAATATAATGAATATCTTGGGTTTTTTGTTTTATTTATTTATTTATTTTAGAGCCAAGACTATTGTCTTTTTTTACTACTAATAGTGTTGTCTATTTTTTAAAAAAAAATTCCTAGCATTTTTTTTAATTTCCCTAGTGTTCGAAGCTTTTTTATCCTTTTCTTTTACTCGTAAATAAATATTATTACTCTTTCACTTTAACACTGTAAAAAATGAAGGGGTTGGGCTATCGGGTTGAAAATTGTTGAGATTAGAAAGTGTTTTAGCTTTATCTCTGAAATTATGATTATTTTTTAAATGATTTTTAAATGAAAATATATTTATTTAATATATTTATTTTTTAAAAATTATTTTTAATATTAAAAAATAAATGAAAAAATCTTTAAAAAATAATTTAAAATAAAAAAATATTTTAAAAAAATATGACTGCACCACATAAACAAACACGTTGCATACTTCTAATTACTACAACATCTTGGGACACTATTGCAATTCTAGCATTTTTGTTTTTTTCTTTTTAAATTCATCAACTTAAATATATTGCTTCCAAAATTTGTTCTCTGATTTGAAACAATGTTTATGTGTATATTACAGTTAGCAAGTGCATACGAGGATTTACATAACAAAAAAAAAACAAAAAACAAAATAGAGATAAACAAGGAATCAATGATGTGCTTCGACATAAATTTATAACAATTCAGGCATAATATTTTATTTGATGATGAAAAATATTTTTTAATTAATTTATACATTAATTAGAATTAATATATTTATAAATGATTTTATTCAAAAACTCACTCCAAATACAATTAAAATATAATTTCAAGCAAGTAATAAATAGATGCATGGCGGAATATTCATGCCTAAAAAATTACAATTCAGTTAATTTAATTATAAAAAAGTTTAAAACATACATGCATGCATGCATGGGGTACTTGTTATAACGTGTTCCAAACTTTATGACTTATGAACCACGTATCATCAACTAATTATAATTTTTATGATAAAAAAACATTATAACTTATCAATTATTATATTTATTCTTCCACGTAACAAATGAACGTTGTGTTTATGATATAAGTTGTGAGTTTTATTTATTTATTTAAAACATGCTAATAACATTTTAATATTCATATTTTATGTTAAAATAAAGAACTTACCTCGGCTCACGCCGCCAATCTATTAACTTACCAATTACCACATGTCCATATTTATTTTTCTATGTAATAAATAAGACAATAACATCTTGACCCCGTTTGTTTGCTGGAAAGTATTTTTTTTTTTGAAAGTGAATTTCAGGAAAGTATTTTTCGATGTTTGGTAGTGTAATGGAAAATAAGTTGGAAAATATTTTGCAGTGTTTGGTTATGTTATGGAAAATGAGCTGGAAAATAACTTATTAATGTTTTATTTTTTTCAAGTTTATTAAAATAATGAGGAACAAATCTTACAAATTAAAAAGTTGAATGTGAATGAAATTGAAAAAAAATATAATTTCATAAATTATCTCAAATAAAATAAATAATAATCAAAATAATAGAGATCAAATAAAAATTAAAAAAATT
>Ga0307511_10003776_pt1 | contig 15497 bp, 8 predicted proteins | sample 13_EM_MG_FD_200266 | JGI IMG/M metagenome (GOLD analysis project Ga0307511, IMG submission 200266) | Populus trichocarpa ectomycorrhiza microbial communities from riparian zone in the Pacific Northwest, United States - 13_EM | ecosystem: Host-associated > Plants > Roots > Unclassified | place... | reverse complement strand
AGAATTCATTTCTGCATGCAGCGACAGAATAATTAAGTTGTCTTTAGGCCCCGCCAGTTTTGGCCCAACCCCTATTAAAAAAAAACAAAACAATATCCAAAAAATTTCAAAAATCATTTGAAAAAAAATTATGATTTTCTCAAATATTTTTCTATTCATTTTGCATAATATCGGGTTGTATATTTACACTGTAAAATACAAATCCGGTATTAAAATACCGGTTTTCTCCGAATATTTAAGAAAAAAACATTCAAAACATTTTCAAAAATAAAAAATATTTTGTTGCATACGGCCAAATCCTAAAACAATTTCAAGCATATTTTTCATAAAAAAAAATTGCATTTTTTTCATGAATAAAAAATCCAAAAATGGATATCATAACCAGTTTATGATTATCCATTAGGATTTGGCCAACTTGTCAAAAATCTTTTTCCAATCTTTTTTTTAGGATCCAGATGTAGATTTTAATATTTGTGGGGTGTAAAATTATACGATAAAGTACACCTTCAGGTATTAAAGATACAAGGTGTAGAAATGCGATGCTAAAATTCAGACTTTAGAACGGCTAGGTTTTAGCCCGATAAGGTAGAGACTCTCTCATGAAGAGAGATCTACCTTGAGTTTTAGAAAAGACCAACGAATAGAAACCCGACTTAGAAAAAATAATCAAACAACAATGCAGCTTACCTTAGGTAGGGTGCACTGGGGGTGATGCGTTTTTCCCTTGCACAACCAGTCCCTTACTCAGACTCTCGCAGACCATAGGTTCCTAGTGACCATAATACTAGGTGGCGACTCCTGAACCTTAATCATAATTTTATTATTAAATCCAAAACCCTTCCCAACACACAACACCTCTCATCAGGAGGCACGATAAGAGCCTCCACCATCGCCAGACGACGTCGCCCCGCGACAGCAAGCTACTGTAGTAGAAGACCAAACGAAGTGTTTCTCTTGACAAATAAGGTAGTGAAGTTTCAAAGGATTTATAGGGCTATTTGTTTTTACAGTTGGAACCGTGTTTCATTATTTTTTTGAAAATTTATTTGTTTGAAATTAATTTTTTGATGTTTTTGGATCGTTTTGATGTGCTAATGTTAAAAATAATTTTTTAAAAATGAAAAAACATTATTTCATGCATTTTCGAGAGAAAAGACACTTTGAAAAACAACTGCTACCATACTCTCAAACACTACTATTATCATAAATACTCCTCTTATAATCTTCTAAACTAGTAAGAGTTGTCTATCCTGGGTTTGGCTGTCTTAGAGGGTTTTTTTTTATCTTATGGAGAAGTTCTTTAAAAAGTTTTCCTTTAGGTTTTTTCATACTTTTATTTATTTGGTTAATGATCAGTGGTTGCAAAGTGTTAGCATATTGCTTCTTAACATATATGGAATAGAAACAGGATGTTCAAGTGGTATCAGAACAGGTTCACTTATTTTAGAGTGAGATTTGTTTTCCCTATGGAACATGTAAACATTGACTTCGCCACCACAATTCAACAGTGAGAACTATGTCTACTGAAATGTGAGGACTAAAGCTTTCCTCAAATCATTAGTCAAGAAAGTCTGGCACACAGTTGAGCATGGTTGGACCAAGCCTGGAAATCTTTTTAAAGACTAGACTAGAGATGAATCCATTTGTTGTAATTGGAATAATAAAGGTCTGGGTGATATTTTTATAACAGTATCTCCTGATGAACTTTAAAGAATCTTCATATGTGATACATGCAAATAAGCTTAAGATATTCTTGAAGTTACTTATGAGGGAACCAAGACAATGAGAAATTACAAATTACAAATGATAACCTCAAGATTTGAGGAGATAAGAATGCTGGAAGATGAATCTTTAGATGAGTTTGATGCAAAATTTAATGATATTGTAAATTATAGGTTCAATCTATGAGAAAAATTAGAGGACTAGTAAATTATAAGGAACATTCTAAGATCCCTGCCTAAAAGATTTCAGCGTATCAATTATAGAAGAAAGCAAAGATGTAAACAATAAATTAGTAATGAATATTGAATATCCTAGTTTGTAATAACTAGGATATTTCTTTTAGCTTATGAACCTCTATGTTGAATATTTCACGCATATAATTTATATAACAATATCTTATACATAATAGTTTTTTTAACATATTTTGAATTGTTAGGATGCAACATACTACATAAAATATTCTTTAAAAATGTTATGAATTGTTTGCATAAAACATGTTAGGAACTGTTAGGTTGCCGTTGCATAAATATTATTAATTGTTTTCACGGTACATAATATTGTTTCAATTTTACCTGCAGGTATATTTTAATGAAGTATTTGTTTATGATTAAATTATTTGAACTATTTGAATGCTAGTTCATCCTTATTATATTTTATCACAAATCAGCTAAAAGGGAGAAATATTTGGCTTTGATTAATGAAAGATTATTTTTGTTATTAAAGATGAATTTATTTAAGATTGACAGTATATCCAAGTTAATTAAAGCATTAGTCTAGTTTATCCTAGTGTTAAGATTGCATACAGAAATAATTTCTTTAAGAAAATTTTTGATAAGTGACCTTTATGACTGCTCATTTATGTTCATAGGAGACATCTTTAAGAAAAGACAATGGGGTAAACTAATTGAATGACTACATGCTCCATATGTTGAAGTAGTTAGGGAGTTTTATACCAATTATAATTCTTTCAATCTTTATAACCACTCCATTACTTTCATTGTTACAGGTCAAACCCTTGAGTTTTCTTTTATTGTCATTATAAAGTTATATGAGCTATTTGAAATCACAGAGATCCTGCCTTTCTCCATAAAGAAATAAGAGCCCCTTCCAAGACTCAGATGATTTATTTGTTTTTTGGCCTTACAGGACCAAAATTGTATGTCAAAACATATAGACTATCTATAAACGCTATACTACCTCGTTATCGATTGTTAGTGAAATTATGTTAATAAACCTCTGGCCTATTGTAAGACATACTAAGCTGATAGTTGAGAAAGTTCAGTTTATGTATGCTATTGTTATTGATGTTTCTATCAACCTAGTCACTCACTTTATTGATGTCATACAAAAAGCTACAACAAAAAAGAAAATGAGTTTACCTTTTGAAAGATTGATAACTAGGATAACAATCATAGCCAAAGTACCCTTGTTTGACAGTGAGTCAACAATCAAGATGTATGGAAAGATCTCAATTGTAATTGTTGTCAAATCTGAAGTTATGGTTAGTAAAAAGAGGTCATATCCTGAAGAGTCTACCTCTTCTAAGCATGAAACTCCCTAAACCAACCCCTCACTCCCTCTTATAATAGAACAATTGCAAGTACTATCAAACAAGTTTGATAGTTTTACTGGTAAGTGGAAACAAAAGAATGATATAGTTCATAAATTGCTAATAGATATGCAACAAGATATTATGCAGGTTGATAACAGACTTGTTCAACTCGACTTAGATGTCGAACAAGTGCATCAATTTATTGTTGATAAAGATAAGGAATAGGATTGGTAACGAACCAAGGGGGAGACAAGGATGCAGGATGCATAAAGGGAGACGAAGCAAGCAAGCAATCAGCCTTGCCAGAAATTTTTTGTTGTTCTAGAATTTTACTGATTTTTAATCAGTAATGAATATTAAATATTGAATATCCTGGTTTGTAATAACTAGGATATTTCTTTTAGCTTATGAACCTCTATGTAGAATATTTCACGCATATAATTTATATAACAATATCTTATGCATAATAGTTTTTTTTAACATATTTTGAATGTTATGATGCAACATACTGTATAAAATATTCTTTAAAAATGGTATGAATTGTTTGCATAAAACATGTTAGGAACTGTTAGGCTGCTGTTACATAAATATTATTAATTGTTTTCATGCTATATAATATTGTTTTAATTTTACTTGGAGGTATATTTTAATGAAGTATTTGTTTATGATTAAACTATTTGAACTACTTGCATGCTAATTCATCCTTATTATGTTTGGTCACAAATCAACTAAAAGGGAAAAATATTTGGCTTTGATTAGTGAAAGATTATTTGTGTTGTTAAAGATGAATTTATTTAAGATTGATAGTATATCCAAATTAATTAAAGAATTAGTCTAGTTTATCTTATGAGATATAACGTGATTATTTCTGTAATAATCTAGTTTGTTTGGATAAATAGAAAGTTGAGATAAGTTTTATATATATATATATATATATATATATATATATAAAGATAAATACAATTTATCCAAAGATAATTGTCATATAAGTGTTTTTGTAAACCATGAATAGCAGTTTGTTAAGAACATAACAGACTAGGAAGCCTGAAGATAATGTTCTTATCCTTATTACATGGATATGTATATAAGAAAGAACCATCATAAACGAGAGGAGCACAAAAAAGAGTGTGGCACAAGGTAAAGCAACACTTGCAGCGAAGCTAGAGTGCTCAACTAGTTAAGAAGTTACATAAAGTTTCGTAGCATATACTTTTGACACACAAGTGGAGTGTGAAGAAATTTCTCAATGAGAATTGTTTGCTAAAGAGTTGAAAAGCTTGCAAACTTCTAAGAGGAGTTCATGTGTTAACTGTTAGCAACTAGATGTTCTAGTTAGGATGACAACAATTTGAAGATCATCAGGTGTTCTAGCAAGCTACTGCGGTAGAAGACAAAACAGAGTGTTTGTCTTAACAAGTAAGAAGTCTACTTACAAAGAATTTGTAGTTATAAATACTCCTTTTTGTAATCTTCTAAACTAGTGAAAATTATCTATTTTGGGTTTGGTTGCCTTAAAGGGTTTTTTATCTTCTAAAGTTTTTCTTCAAAAGATTTTTCCTTCGTAACAAAATAACTTGTTCATTTAAGTTTTTTGTACTTATATTTATTTGGTTATTGACTAGTGGTTGTAAAGTGTTAGCAGATTGTTTCTTAACATACAGGTAACAGAAACAGAACGTTCAATCTTTTCACACCAAGAAATAATTAAGTGTGCATGCTAGAATTATAATTCAATCATTTATGCTAGTTTATATATTTGTTTAGTAAGCTTGCCATCTTTTTGTTATAATTACAAGTTGATATATTCTTATTATATTACATATTTATGAACTAAACATATTTTTCGTTGCCTAATTTATTTGTAAATTTTGAACAACATCAATACCAAGAACAACACAATCTATAAAATTGAACTGCTAATGTCAACACAACCCATTAACTATGCTATTTTTTAATTATTTTTCTAACTATGCTATTTAGTAGTTACCAAAAATAAGAACCTGGCACAAATTACTTTCAATAAAATATTCGTTCGTGTACCCAAAACCATCGCTTATGATTCGGCAAGGAAAGACAGGCCAGTATCAAAACCATCATTTAGCAGCCTTTAGCCGTACTTTGTGTAGCCAGCCCTCAGAAAAGCGGCGGCTGGTCAGAGCTTGTACGCTATGTCGCCGCCTGGCTCCATGCCATGCCATGCTAGCCTAACCGCTCGTTTCACAGGGCAACGAGGAGAACACAGTCGCTGTGTCAAGCGCCAACCGTTGAAGAACTTTAATTCCAGGGAATTAATTGATTCAATTATAAATGCAAGTGTGTAAAATTAGAGGAACCAAGATACCCTTTCGTCTCATCCCAGATTACAAGTCCTCGGCAGTCGAATTGCTTGATGATTAGACGTGTCTGAACATAGTTTTGTAATATTACAAGAACGAAGTTTAACAATATATGAAAACATGATGGAATCATTCAAAGCAAACTAATCCAACTGAAACATGAGAAAAGGGTGACAAAGGAAAGACCCCTCCAATGAGATGCGGTTTTTTGCACTTTACAGTCCACTACGACTTGTACAGTGACTGCATACAGCTACGACCACCCCATCCTAGAGAGCCCTAAAAGAAATACCTTGCCAATTAAATGTTTCTATAGTCGATACCATTCTCTTTTTTTCTTTATTCACAAGCCAATTTAGTGTCAAAGCTGCTCAAACAGATTGCAAAAGCCTGGAACGCAGACAAAGGATACCGGTAATCCATAGTGAACATATCCTTACCAACCTTACCAAACTGAAGAATGATCTTGTCATGATCAGACTGAACAGGCTGTGATGGAGTCGGTGCACCAGCAGCAGGTTGCGTTGCAGCAATAAGCTGGAAATTCTTGACAGATGCTACTGTCACTCTCCCACGGAAATTGAGGCACCAGCACTGCAACTGCTCATGCCATCTTGGTGCCTTGTTCCGAAGAACAAGTGGCCTCTCCTTTCCCTCTTCATCTTCTCGAGGCCCAACAATGTCAGAGAACCGGGAACTGCTAAACTCGGTTGAATTGTCAATTGATTTTGAGAAGGAAATGCTCCTAAACGAGTCTTCAAGGGAGCGTGGGAGGAGCTCAGCCTGGCCTGGGACAGACCCACCTGGCTCAAGGGATGATGCAGGGATAGAGTGCATGGTGCAGTGCATCCTTCGTGGACCCCTAGTGCCAAGCACATTCAGCTCATATGTAACCTGAGCAATGTTATAGCTGCCTGTAGGGACCTTTGGAGAAACTTTCTTCGAGTAAAACCTGCGGCTTCGACCAGGTGGTGAAAGCTGAGCATTGTTGTATGGCGGCTGTGTGTCATAAATTATGAACTTCGTACCCAGAAAATTTGACCTGAAACAATAACAATAAGCATCTCAACACAACTTCTGATGCAACAACAATTTGCAGAACCAACAATCTCATCCAAGTTCATTTGATATCTGCAACCACATATTCACAATGTTCCAATTGTGCAAAGTCATTGCAGAACTTGCTATAAAGATATCCATAGAATGGAAGCCTTAAAAACACCACCTTAAATGCTTAAAAAGTCCTTGCATATGATTCACGTGAAGCAATTAACATCAACCACGGGAAACAAACTAGCATGGCCTCCCAGGGACGGTTCAAATTCATAAGTCTAATATTTAAAATCATCAACTAGTTACATTAGTATTATGATACATGAAAAACCATCCTTAGTAGTTACATCCTCCTCGCACATTAGAAGAGAGAACAATTATCATCCCTGCCCATAGAGAAACTCTAACCACACTAAATAAAAACTCTAAACCTGATTTGTAACCTAGTTTAAGGAACTTCAACATGAACAGAACGATGCTAATTTTACTCTTGAACTAAAAGAATGTAAATATTACTTCTAAACAGCTAGTATTTGGCACCAAACACTAACTCCTATAACATAGACAAATGTAATATATTTATAATACAAATAATAGGGAAAATAAAGTTCAGATTTTTTTTAAAAAAAAACATGGATTATATGGCTTGGCAACAAGTACACCTTGTCTGGTAGATAATGGAGGATAGTTGTTAGTGCTATACTATATCGGCTCTTTAAGGGATTGCTATACAGGAATGAAGGGCGCTTGGGAGTTGGGATCCATAGAAAATTTTAACTATAACTATATTCAATCTTCATGTCCGAAAATTGGCCTATTTTCAGGCAAGACAGTGCAGACAATAGCTGGTCAAGCTTAGGACTTCAGCAAGTCAGCAAATATTGGCCTTGAAATTAACTCTTACCTCAGTTTTCCAATATAAGTGCTGCTTGATCTTGATATGTTATCTGCATCCATGGAGATAACATACTCCGTGCATGTGGTTCTCCGGGTACGTTTTGCAGACAGAAGAAATTTCCCGTTTTCAACAAGCAAAGCTGCATAGGCATGCCATTAATCAACAGCATATTCATATAGAAGATAGGAAATTAGGAAAACTGTGTCAAACAGCTTCAGCAGCTAAATAGAATATTACAGGAAATTTTATCATATTTAGGAACGGATAACTTGGATTGAATACAAAAATAACTGGACAAGGTATTGGATTCAAGAAAGCTCATGAGGACACATTTAATAGCGAGAAAAGTCACCTGACAATACAAAACACCACTACTTCACATAAAAAATTCAATTAACCAGGATTTACAATGTGCTTGGACATGTACATGAGTGTCCATGCACGCACACGAGTGTGTAAGTGAGTCAGAGAGGACATCGAGAGCACATCAATAAGAAATTTGGAGTACTGATACAACTTGCATCAACCATGCTGGTTTCTTCACAACAGAGAGGATGAACTACTAAAAATCAGAACTATGCTTCTAGCTGGTCAGTTTGACAAATGGCATGAAATATGATATTCATTCTGTTAGGAAGAATAAGCAGCGGGGCTATGCATTGTGGTAAAAGGTTTAGTAACAGCAAATTATCCAGTTACATCAGCATAAGATCATGATTTACAAAATAAAGCAGAGATAAGCTCACCAGGGCTAAGGCAAAGGAAAAGATGGTAAGTTAATTTTGATTTGTCCCTCTTTATGAAGCACTGGATAGTTCCATCTCTGGGCCCTGGCTGTAAATGGTTAGAAAAAAAGATTTTTATCAATTATCATTTTGAAACACACAAAATCCTTTATTTAGATCCGTGTGTTTATGCTCAGGTGAACATCTTGCAGATTCGAAAGCCAGTTACATGCACTGAACATTATAAAAATTTCTTTAAATATTGATATTACACAGGCAAGAATAAAAATGCAAAGATCTTACCTGCTTTAGGGAAACTGGGAAAGTGATCTTGCCAGAGAACTCTGGATTTCTGACAATTTCTTTGCACATTTCTCTCCAAGCACTGCACACAGCAGCACAAGCAACAACATGCTTGCGGGCAGGCCATGTGCTCTCACTAGCCTCCAACCTCTTGATCACATCCCGCAATAACTCAGGAGGAAGACCAGCCCAACGACTATTCTGGATGACCACTGGCTGGTCATGCAGCTCACAAGCTGAGCTATGAGATTTCCCTCTGTGATGACCTGGCAGCCTGACCTCAAAACTCCGCCTCGACAAGCTCCCAAACCCATCCCTCATGTCACGAACTATACTACGGAATGACATTTCCTCTAATATACTTGCAGAATAAGTTAATACACGCTTCAATGTGATCGCATGAATTATATTTACAGTCAAGTGTATGGATGATCACAAACCAGAACACGAGTGCACAACTGCAAATCAACAAAAATTGTTTTAAATTCCAGCTATAGCTACAATGCTTACTATAAAAAAAAGAATAGAGATAGATGACAGACAAGGGAAAAGCACTAAGCAAGTTAAGAAGATTCCTATAAAAGAAAAGACTACATGGAACAAAAGCACCTAAACTGTCAGATATGTTTTAAACTAACCCTTAAAATCCAAATTGCAATCGGTTCAAATCTATCTTCCTAAATAGTACACTCTGGTTCAAATTAAGAATCTCAAAAAAAGGAAGCAAACCCATTTGCCAATTAATTCAAATTCTAACTTCATGAATCATGAGAACTTATTCAAATAAAGAATCTAATAAAAAAAAGTGCAAACCATATCCCCAACGCCGTAAATTTTTTTTTAAGAAAAAAAAAGGACTTTAACTGGGTCTTAAGTTAGGGTTCATAGATAGCAGAACCACCAGAACATTTTGGATGAGTTCTTCCAAAGTATATTTACAGCAAGAAACAACCCTCAACCCTGAGCTTCTAAAGTTTATCTGCTGAAAAAAAAAATTCTTTAAGAAGTAATCACTAGAGTTTATCAAGTGACGTAATCAGCAACACGAAGAGGGATGATGCCTTAACTTCTGCTATTACCGAGCTTCTTCCTTTTGTCTTAATTTTTTTTGTGAAAATACGAAATGAATATCATCGGACTAGAATTCTAACATGTCTGAACTCTCAACTAGGCATTTCAGGTTCGAGTAAAAACAGAAACAAACTTTTATACCACAAAAACTGATCAAATATCCATTCTTCCACTTTTAATCTTCACCGATCAGCAAAGATCAGAACTTTTTCATACAACTCTGCCGCAGAAACAACACTTTATCCTCACCCATTCACCAAATTTACAAATGCTTAAATTATATACAAAAAAATGTCCAAATGTTTAACAAAACATGAAAAGAAATAGCTAAAAAAGTTCAAAAATCACGATTAAAAAACCAACTTTATTATCCCAGGTCAGAGAAATAAAATCTTTCACCAATTATAAAAATAGAAAGAAGAAATTGGGTCCTTATTTCTTGTCAAAGACTCGAAATTTGGACTTTTTCTTGGTAACTTTCTGGAGAAACAAACAGAAAAATCTCCGAATCTAAGATACAGATCTTGAAAAAGAAACCAAAAGGAGAGAGTAACAGAGACAGAGAAGTAGAAGTGCAGGCTGTAGAGCATAATAGCTCACCACTCTTCCTCTACTGTGACAGATCCTTACCTTTACAACACTATCGCTCTCCCTCTATCTGTTTTCTCTCTCTTGTTTCTCTCTCTAGAGACGGCTCCATCAGCAGGTACAGGCGGACTTGAAATTTGATTAAATCAAGTTCATAAGAACAAGCATGGAATAGGGAGTTAGCTTCCCTTTTTATGATGTCCCTTTTTTTTGAATGCAGAGGAGCACTTGTAATTAGTTTAACTATTTTTTTTTATTTTTTTTTAATAATGCGGTGCCTTTCTTTCTTTTGTCAAATTATGTTTTGGTCCTCGAAACAGTTGACCTTAATTTTCGACCAAACCCATACCTTCGTCCCTCTACTTGTTTCAAAACGTTGGTCAGATTCATGTGTTAATGTCTCGGTCAATGTGGCCCAATTGAGATGACGTCAGTGAATTTGGATAGTGTTATTATTTTCTGTACACATATTTAGAAATTAATTTTTTGGTGTGATATATGAAGCTAAAACGTGGATCTCACTTCCCTTGTCCACGCTCTCTCAAGAGGCACGATGTTTTTTTAAAAAAAATGAATAACTAATAAATTATTAGTTTAGAGAATAAAGATGAAGGGAAGAAATTAGTAAGAAATTTATCTTCTTCTTCTTCTTCTTCTTCTTTTTCTTTTTCTTTTCCTTTCGTTTTGTTTTTATCATGAAATTTACCTTTGCTGTTAGGAACTTTAATAATTGCATTTTTTTTTCATTGATTCATTCTAATTTATTGAACCGCCCTCCAACACGAGTCAAATCAAGTTTTTTAAAATTCAAAAGAAATGTCATGAACACAAGGAATTCTTTAGCAGTGTTATTAAATTAGATCAAAACAGGTCAATCTAAAAACTTCTCATCTTAGTTCATTTCTTAACTCGAGTTTCTAATTAAATCACGGTGGAGCTAACCCGACATGAATCTGTTGATTTCACAAGTCCAAGGACAACTTTGATTATAAATAAAATCATGACTCAATTTTTAAAAAAACTTCAAGACGACAAACTTTTTAAAAAATATTGAAACAAAGCCAGATTGGATTGTCCCTAGGTAACCCCGCAACCCAAGTCATGGACTCTGCTAGGTTTAATAATTTTGTTGTTTTTATAAAAAAAATTATTTAATTAAATGAGAAAATAGATACTCGTAAAATCCTGCACTAAAAATCAATTCAAGGAACCTCGTCAGTAAGTTTGCCAAGAGCCAAAGAGAACCTGGGGCACTTACAATAAGAATTTTTTGAGAAAAAACCTCTTCGTTGACGATCAGACTTGGTTTCTACCAATTATTTTACTATAAAATAATGTTTATTTAATATTGTGATAACCCTGTAGAAAGTAAACAAAAATAAATTATCAAGTCTATTTCTCAACCAATCCAATACTAAAATAAAAAAAAATCAATTAAAAAATCAAAGGTTCAAAAACTAAAAAAAAAAAAACATATTGGATTTGGTGGGTGAACTCGTTAACTCTATGAATTGGGTAACCCAGGTCAACAAGTCAAAATTGCGAATTGGGCCATGAACTCTGTTAGGATTAATAACTTTTTTTGTTCGAAACTATTATTTATTTAATTATATAATTAAAAAATAGACAATCACAAAATCAAGTATCAACTCAATAATAGAATCTTTTTTTTGAGACCACGATAAGCTCATATAAAACGAAATTAAACAAATTATAAAATTCAATTCTCAATCAAACCACTATTAAAGAATAAAAGAGAAAAAGAAAAGTTAAACTTGTCAAACCCGCAAATAGATCCGTAAACTTTCTAAAATTTAATAACATAGTTTTTTTAAAGTACTTTTTTAAAACTATATAATAAAAAATAGATGATTATAAAATTAATTTTAATTAAAAGAAAAAACAAATGGTACCCTATCAAACCCGCGAATCGGAGCAACCTAGGTTACCAAGCCAATCTAGCAAATCAAGTCATTGACTCCACAAAACTTGATAACTTGGTTTTTTTAAAACCATTTTTTTATCTAACTATTTTTTTTAAAAAAAAATAGACCATATAATGATGCTATGGTATTTTTTTGATACCAACCCAATATTGAGATATTTTTTTGATACCACTATAACTATAGAAAAGACAAATAAAAATAAATTATCAACTCTAAATTCCAATAAGCATATAATATAAGGACTAAATATAAAATAAAGAAAACTCAATAACCAAAGAAAAAAAAGGATCAAGAAATAAATAAATAAATAAATATTGTAAATTACTATTGTAATCCATAGTGTTTATAGGTGTGGGGGAACAATTTCCCCCCCACATCTTTTAGCTTTTGTTATTGGCTATGTGACCCGCACTCCGCTGCAGATCAAATAAAAAAAATTAAACATAAAAACAATGTTCAAGCGACACAATTGCATTTTTAAAAAAGGGAAAAAACAAACGTCGAATGAGAAAAACTAATGTCGAATGATGAAAATAAAAAAAAAATAAGCTAAGAAAAATGATGCAAACCTCTCTTAATCCATTAAGCCTTCGACCTGAATCAATTGACCAGAAGTAACAAATTTGAAAAAACTTCGAAGCTCAATCCTCAACTAATTAAATGTTAAAAGATAAAATTAAAAACAAAATCAAACACACAAAAGAAATATAAAAGCAATTGTAAACTAAAAAAAAACTTCAATCTGCCTAAGTCAACTCGTTAAACCCACGAGTCAGATTATGAGATCAACATAGCCCAACAAAAAGAAAAATAAAGAATATCATTAAACTTATTTTTTAAAAAAATAATGTTGAATCATGAGATGAAAAAAAAGTTCAATTTTAAATGCCAATCCTTGTCCCGAGTCATTTGATCGGAAGCACCATATATGAAAAAACCACGAAGGCCAATTATCAATAAACCAAATAATGAATAAAGAAAATTTTAAAAAATCAATCACACAAAAGGATAAAAAAAACTAGTAATTAAAAGCAAAAAAAAAAAATGGTGTGAGCCCACCCAGGGTAACCCACCAAACACATGAATTAGGTAATGAGATCGAGATAATCATAGGAAAAGAAAAACATGAATCACATTTTTTTTTAAAAAAAGATCAACATCAAGTAATGAGACATCAAGTAATGAGATAAAAAAAAGTTAATAAAAAATGAAGTGGACCTGTATTAACTTATAAAACTCGTGACCCGGGCATTTTGATTACAAGCATTAAACTCGAAAAAATCACAAAGTCTAAATTTTAATAAATCAAATATCAAATGGTGAATTGAAAAAAAATCACAAAAAAGGATTCCAAAGAAAAATAGAAACTAAAAGAATGAGGATCAATTTTTTTTTTTTTAAAAAAAATGAGATGATGGATAGTTTTGGATTAAAGGGCTAAACTGAAAAGAAAAATAAATTTCACAAAAGAATTAAAAGAAAAAACCACCAAAGGAATGATGACCAAATTAAAAAAAATAACAAAATAAAATTTTTGATCAAAGGATAAAATAAAAAACAATTGAAAGTTCACAAAAGAGGTAAAAAAAATATAAAGAAAAAAAAGAATCTGGATAAAAAAAAATAAAAAATAAAATGAAGGTTGAAATTAAAAACAAGTCGAAAACTTATAAAAGACTAAAAACAAAAATTACAAATAAAAAAATTATGATTAATATTCAAATATTCCCCACTAAGAGAGGACTGATATCTTGAGATTTTAAATGTCAAACACAAATTTCAAGGAAGAAGAGAGAAAAGAGAGATAAACAAAAAAAAAAGAGTGTCAGCGACAATCTAGATGAAATTTGGCCACATGTGTCATCTCACTAAAAAGGTGATGCCAAAACGATTTAAACGCAATCGTGGAAGGGGGTTGTCATGCATTGATGTGTGGAACAACTTTTTTTTAATAATATTTATAAATATTAAATTACATAATTTCCTCTAAATTAACTCAATAATTACAAAAATATCCTTAAATATAAGCCATAAAAAAATCCACTCTCATAATGCGAGTCATTTGACTATTCATTAAAATAAAGAACACAAAAAAGGCTTTAAACGTAAGCTTTAATGTTTTTTTTTTAATCCAAGCATATAATGCTTTTTTACTATGCACTATAAAATGAAAAGATGGCATTACTCCTTTTCAATTTTGGAATAACAAATAGATCTATAGAATGATTTTTTAGTTTTCTAAGGGCAAAATAGGTATTTCACTAAAAGCCTAAAAATGCCACTCACTTCCTTAGTTTTTTCACTATGGTCCCTTGTTTTTCAATCTCACACTCCCTTGATAAATTAGCCTATAATTTGGTCTAATTAGGACTAAATTAAAAGGAAAAAAAGAAGAGAAAAGGGGATAAAAAAAGATTATGAATAGTGCATTCAGAGTGTTTTATGAATTCATATAATATTTATTTACACTTGGTTATTGTATTCTATCATCTTATTTAACGAGAAGCTAGAACTTATTGTTTTTTAGTTTGTTTTTTTTTTTAAATATTCACAGCAGTGTTTGTTATATTTAATTAACCTGTATTATTTACAAGTTATATTTAATTATTTTTTTTATCTTACTTGCTTTTTATAATATACTTAAATAAGTTAAAACTTTAAAAAAATTCAAGCAAGGTCCTCATATTTTTGTTAGAAATGTTAATGATAACCGATTCAATGTAAATGGAAGTAGCAACATAAATCAGACAACTAAAGGTATAATTGATAAAATGTTTAACGCAGGGACTTATCTGTCTTCGGTGGATAAATGCAGGGATCGATCAAGGGGCTTTCCGTTTTGCTGAATTCAACATGTGGCTGACCAACGGCGTCTGTTCATTTTACCGTGGGCTCACCCGCGTCTTCTGCTTTTCTTTTCGCCCCGGAACAGTACAGTGGAGCATGCAGCGTACATTAGAATGGGAAGCGTACGATATATACATATATATATTCATTTTGTAATTAGGACGTTCCAGCTAAATATATGAAAAGTGATTGATCATGAATTCCGTGGTTCAATATTCAAATACTCTAAATTGAACCACGAATATCCTATAGCTAAAGAATCGATTCATAGCATTGATGCACAGAGAAATATTTCTGGGCAGTGGCATACCGGTTTTTTTATTTTATATTTATATCTCTTCAAGGCTGAATTATGCCCGGCCTGAATCTTGATCGGCATTGTTTGTGCTTGGTGGGAGTTATATTATGTTTACGTGTGTTTGTTATTCTTATTGTAAAGTATTTTTTTTATAAAAT